>Ga0116157_10000125_pt1 | contig 86303 bp, 101 predicted proteins | sample AD_UKC048_MetaG_FD_89882 | JGI IMG/M metagenome (GOLD analysis project Ga0116157, IMG submission 89882) | Active sludge microbial communities of municipal wastewater-treating anaerobic digesters from USA - AD_UKC048_MetaG | ecosystem: Engineered > Bioreactor > Anaerobic > Digestate | place... | reverse complement strand
TGCTAATTTAAATGGTATATCAGTTAATTCTAATGATAATGATATACATAAGAATATTAGTGATTTTAAACTTGATTTTAGTGATAAAATTATTGAATATGTTGGCGAGTTTGATTTAGTTATTGATAAGAGAATATATTATACAAGTAAAGGTATAAATCCTATTATTGATTGGTTAAATACTCCAATATAAGCAAAATAAAAAACCTATAAATAGGTTTTTTTATTTTGTTATTACTTAGTAATATCTGTTACTACACTAGAACCTACTGTTCTACCACCTTCACGGATTGAGAACTTAGTTCCTTTTTCAATAGCAATTGGAGCGATTAACTCAACATCCATATCGATATTGTCTCCTGGCATAACCATTTCTGTACCTTCTGGTAATTTAACTACACCAGTTACATCTGTAGTACGGAAATAGAATTGTGGACGATAGTTTGTAAAGAATGGTGTGTGACGTCCTCCTTCTTCTTTGCTTAATACATATACTTGTGCTTTAAATGTAGTATGTGGTGTAACACTTCCTGGTTTAGCAAGAACTTGTCCACGTTGTACATCTTCACGAGCTATACCACGTAATAATACACCAGCATTATCTCCAGCTTCTGCAAAATCTAATTGTTTACGGAACATTTCTATACCAGTAACAACTGATTTCTTAGTCGGATGAATACCTACTATTTCAACTTCATCATTTAGTTTTAGTTGTCCTCTTTCAACACGTCCTGTAACAACTGTTCCACGACCTGTAATAGTAAATACGTCTTCAATAGACATTAGGAATGGTTTTTGATTATCTCTTTCTGGAGTTGGAATCCATTCATCTACTGCGTTCATTAATTCATCAATTGCTTCAACATATTTTGGATCTCCTTCAAGAGCCTTTAATGCTGAACCACGAATTACTGGAGTTTTATCTCCATCAAATCCATATTTGCTTAATAATTCACGAACATCCATTTCTACTAATTCTAACATCTCTGGATCATTAACCATATCACATTTATTCATGAATACTACCATTCTAGGTACTCCTACTTGACGTGCAAGTAATATGTGTTCACGAGTTTGTGCCATTGGTCCGTCTGTTGCTGCTAGAACTAATATTGCTCCATCCATTTGAGCTGCACCTGTGATCATGTTTTTAACATAGTCAGCATGTCCTGGGCAGTCAACGTGTGCATAGTGACGTTTTTCTGTTTGATATTCTACGTGTGCAGTATTAATTGTAATACCACGTGCTTTTTCTTCTGGTGCTTTATCAATTGATGCATAATCTTGGAATTCTGCGAATCCTTTCTCTGATAACCTTTTTGTAATAGCTGCAGTTAATGTTGTTTTACCATGGTCTACGTGTCCAATAGTACCAATATTAACGTGTGGCTTACTACGATCAAATTTTTGTTTTGCCATTATTTTTTCCTCCTTTTATATACATTATATATTTTATCTAATACTTTAAAAAATAGCAAGTATTTTAAAGTATTATTTTATTGTTTCCCATTTTTCTTAACAATTTCTTCTGAAATACTCTTTGGTACTTCTTCATAATGATCTGGGAACATTATGAACGTTCCTCTACCTTGTGTATTAGAACGAAGACTTGTTGCATACCCAAACATTTCTGCTAGTGGTACTAATGCTGTTATTTTAAGAGCATTTCCAATTGAATCTTGATTCATTGGTCTTCCTCTTCTTGATGTTAAATCTCCCATTACATTACCAACATAATCTTCTGGAACAGTAACATCTACCTTCATTATTGGTTCCAATAATATTGGTTTACATTTATTTCTTGTTTCTTTAACTGCAAGTGATGCTGCAACTTTAAATGCCATTTCACTTGAGTCAACATCATGATACGAACCATCATATAGTGTTGCTTTTACATCAATCATTGGATATCCTGCAAGTACACCTGTTTTAAGTGCTTCTTGTAATCCTTTATCTACAACTGATATATATTCTCTTGGAACAACACCACCAACAATTTGGTCAACAAACTCGTATCCTTTTTCTGGATTTGGTTCGAATTTAACCCAAACATGTCCATATTGTCCACGACCACCAGATTGTTTAATGTATTTACCTTCACATTCACCCAATTGAGTAAGTGTTTCTCTATATGCTACTTGTGGTCTACCAACATTAGCTTCTACTCCAAACTCTCTTTTCATGCGAGTTACAAGTACATCTAAGTGTAATTCTCCCATACCTGATATAATTACTTGACCAGTTTCTGAATCTGTTTCTGCTCTAAATGTTGGATCTTCTTCTGCTAATCTTTGTAATGCATTAGACATCTTCTCTTGATCTGCTTTTGATTTTGGTTCAATAGCAATTTGTATAACTGGTTCTGGTATATTCATTTTTTCTAGTATTATTGATTTTTTCTCATCACATAGTGTATCACCAGTGTATGTATTTTTTAAACCAACTGCTGCTGCTATATCTCCAGCATATACTTCTTGTATTTCTGTTCTATCATTAGCATGCATTTGTAATATTCTACCAACTCTTTCTTTTATATCTTTATTTGAGTTTAGTACATAAGAACCACTTTTTAATGTTCCTGAATAAACTCTAAAGAATGTTAATTTACCTACGAAAGGATCTGCAAATATTTTAAATGCTAGTGCTGCAAATGGTTCTGAATCAGATGGATGACGAACTATTTCTTCATCATGCTCATTTGTTCCTTTAACTGATTCTATATCTATTGGTGATGGTAAATAATCAAGTACTGCATCAAGCATAAGCTTAATACCTATATTTGATAATGCTGCTCCTACTAACATAGGATACATATCAAGTGATAGAGTACCTTTTCTTATTGCTTTTTTAATTGAATCAACACTTACATCTTTGCCTTCTAAATAAGCTTCCATTAATTCTTCATCATAATCTGCAACAGCTTCAATTATCTCTGTATGTTTTTGTTTTGCAAGTTCTTGCATATCATCAGGAATAGTTATTTCTTTAGCTTCTTCATTCTCTTGTCTATCATAAGTATATGCCTTCATAGAAACTAGGTCAATAATTCCATTAAAATCATTCTCTGCTCCTATTGGCCATTGTATTGGTACAACTTTTACTCCTAATTTTATTTTTACACTGTCTATACTCATTTGGAAATCAGCACCAATTTTATCCATCTTATTTGCAAAAATAATTCTTGGTACCTTCATTTCTGTTGCTTGTCTCCAAACATTTTCTGTTTGTGGTTCAACACCTGCTGCTACGTCTAATACTGTAACAGCTCCATCAAGTACTCTTAGTGAACGTGTAACTTCAATAGTAAAGTCTACGTGCCCAGGAGTATCAATTATGTTTACTCTTTTTCCCTTCCAGAAAGCAGTAGTAGCTGCTGATGTAATAGTAATACCACGTTCTTTTTCTTGATCCATCCAATCCATTTGAGATTCACCATCATGTGTTTCTCCAATTTTATGAATACGACCAGTATGGTATAGTACACGCTCTGTTACTGTTGTTTTACCAGCATCAACATGGGCCATAATACCAATATTACGTGTATTTTGTAATGTATATTCTCTAGCCATAAACTTCTTCCTCTCTTACCATCTATAATGTGCATAAGCTTTGTTAGCTTCTGCCATTTTATGAGTATCTTCTTTTTTCTTAACAGCAGATCCCGTTCCATTTGCTGCTGCTATTAATTCATTTGCTAATTTTTCTGCCATAGTTTTACCATTCCCTGAACGAGAATATTGAACTATCCAACGAAGTGCAAGAGCTTGAGCTCTATCAGGATTAACTTCTATTGGTACTTGATAATTAGAACCACCTACACGACGAGCTTTAACCTCTAGAGCAGGAGTAACATTAGCAAGTGCCTTTTTAAATACTTCATTTGCATCTTCATTAGTCTTTTCACTAACCATATCAAATGCATCATATAAGATTGTTTGAGCTTTTCCTCTTTTACCATCTTTCATCATTTGATTGATTAATTTAGTAACTATTTTAGTTTGATATATTGGATCTATTAAAACATCTCTTTTAATAGCGCGTTTCTTTCTCATATTATCTCCTTTCTATTATTTCTTAGCCTTAGCTTTTTTAGTTCCATATTTTGATCTACCTTGTTTACGATCATTAACTCCAGCAGTATCAAGTGTTCCCCTAATTATATGATAACGAACACCAATTAAGTCTTTTACACGACCACCACGTATTAATACAACACTGTGTTCCTGTAGATTATGACCTTGTCCTGGAATATATGCTGTAACTTCATATCCATTACTTAAACGTACACGAGCATATTTACGTAATGCTGAGTTTGGTTTCTTAGGTGTTGTTGTTCCCACACGAGTACAAACTCCTCTTTTTTGAGGTGCACTTTCAGGTTTTAATCTTTTAGTTAGAGTGTTTAATCTTGACTTTAAAACTGGTGATTTGCTTTTTCTTCTCTTATTTTGTTTTTTATTATTTACTAATTGATTTACTGTAGACATAACATTACTCCTTTCTTACACACTACCTGGTGTTTTATATTTTATATATATTTAAGTCTTGTCAAAGACAAGACTTAAACTAATAAGCTTTTTAAATATAACATTATTATATGTATATTGTCAATATTTTTTAACTATTTTCTTCTGTTAAACCATATTTTTGTTTAAATTTCTCTACTTTACCTGTTTTTGATTGTGATGCTCCCTTACCTGTATATGTTGGATGACACTTTGAACAAACTTCTACATGTATTTCTTCTTTATTTGATTTTGTTTCAAATGTACCACCACAAGAACAAATAACTTTTGCATCTACAAATTTCTTATCTTTTTTCATGATTTACTCCCTTCGCCATAACTAAATTTCTAGTTATAGATTTAAAAATCTTTTTTATTATAACAAGTAGTTATACTCTTTGCAAGTTTTTTTAATAAAAACAATAAATTTATTCTTCAATTTTAATAAAGTGAATATCTGCTCCAAGATTTTTTAACTTCTCTTCTATATTTTCATAACCTCTCATTACATATTCACCATTATTAATTATAGTTGTTCCCTTTGCTATTAGTCCCGCTATAATTAATGCTGCTCCTGCTCTTAAGTCAGTTGCATTTATTATAGTCCCTTTTAAATCTGTTTTACCAATAATATATGCCTTTGTACCTTCTATTGCAACATTTGCACCCATCTTTTCTACTTCTAATAGGTGTTGAAAACGGTTTTCCCAAATTCCTTCATTTACAATGCTTTTCCCGTTTGCTTGTGTTAATAAAATTGTAAATGGTTGTTGAAGATCTGTTGGGAATCCAGGATATACTTGTGTTTTTACATTTATTGGTTTTAATTTTTTAGGTGCAGATATAATCATATAGTCTACTCCTATTTTTATTTTACCACCCATATCAGATAATTTAGATATTAAAGATTCAACATGCTCTGGTATTATATTTTCTATTCTAATACTCTTACCAATAGCACTTGCAAGTATCATAAATGTCCCTGTTTCAATATAGTCAGGGACTACTTCATGGAAACAAGAATGTAAGTGATCAACACCTATTATTTTAATAACGCTTGTACCTGCTCCACTTATTTTAGCTCCCATATTGTTTAGAAATGTGGCAACATTTACTATATGTGGTTCTTTTGCTGCATTTTCAATAACTGTTGTACCTTTTGCTTTTGTTGCTGCAAGCATTAGATTAATTGTTGCACCAACACTAGCAATATCTAGATTTATTTTTGCCCCTTTTAATTCTTTAGCTTTAATAATAAAATGATTATCTTTTTCAATAACAGTTGCTCCCAGTGCTTTAAATCCTTCTAGATGTAGATTTATAGGCCTTGCTCCTATTGAACAACCACCAGGGAAAAACATTTCTACTTTTTTATATTTACTTAAAAGAGCTCCCATAAAATAATATGATGCTCTAAGTTTACTTGCTACTTCTTTTGGTATTTCTTTATTTATTATATTAGATGTATTAATTTTCATAATATCATCTTTTTTTTCTATTTTTGCTCCAAGATAAAACATTATCTCATCAAGTGCATCTACATCTGATATTTGTGGTACATTAGCAATAGTAACTTCTTCATCACAAAGTAAAGAAGCTGGTATTAAAGCAACAACACTGTTCTTAGAACCACTTACTTTTATTGTGCCAGTCAATTTCTTTTGACCTTTAATCTTTATCTGATACATTTTTCCTCCTACTGTGCTTTTCCTTCACTACCAAATAACTTTATCTTCTCCCTTATTACTTTTTTAATTGATTCTTCTCCAGATCCAATTATCTTTCTAGGGTGATAAACATCTGGATTGGTTTTAATAAACTCTTTTACTGAATTTAACCATTCATATTGAAGATCTGTATTAATATTTATTTTAGCTACACCACACATAATTGCAGTTTTTATTTTATTACCATCAATTCCAGAACCACCATGAAGTACTAAAGGTAATTTTGTAAGATTACTTATTTCACTCATTAATTCAAAATCAAATTTGGGTTCTCCTTTATAAAAACCATGAACACTTCCTAAAGCAGGTGCTAGCGAATCAATACCTGTTTCATCTGATATTTTTATACAATCATCAATATTTGCATATATTTTTTCTACTTCTTTACCGTCTTCTATTCCACCGTCTTGGCCAACTTCTGCCTCCACAGATACATTTCTTGATTTTGCATATTCAACAACTTCACTAGTTACTAAAATATTTTCTTCAATTGGTAATGCAGATGTATCTATCATTACTGAAGTAAATCCAGCATCAATTGCTTTCTTGCATGCATCTACTGTTTCTGCATGATCTAAATTTATTGCAACTGGTATTGTAATATTTAGATCTATCATTAAATTCTTAACAAGATTGGTTATTGTTCTATAACCACCCATATATTTTACTGTACCTTCACTAACTCCAATTATTACTGGACTTTTTAAAGCATTACATTCTTCTAATATATATTTTGTCCATTCAAGATTATTAGTATTAAATTGAGGTACTGCATACCCTTCTTTTTTTGCCTTAATAAGCATATCTTTAGTATTTACAATCATTATTATCACCCAATACAAGCATATTACAAATAAGATTTATAGTCAAATAAAAAAAATAGAGTTTTACACTCTAATTTTATTTATGCTTTCCTGATGATGGTTGGGTATTATTAACACCTTGTTGCTCAAGTGCCCCATTAATATCTGATAATATATCATTTGTTTCATTTCCAAATCTTTCAAGAACATCTTCATATTCATAATTTTCAAAATCGATAATTTTCTTTTTAATACCTGATAGTACAGCAATTGTTTTTTCTCTACTTGTACCACTTTTTAAAATTTCAATTATTTGATTAGCAATTTCACTATCACTTGCACCAGACTTAATTAGTTTTGCCAAATAAGCAATTTTTTGACTGTTTGGTAATAATACATCTATATTACCTCCAAAGCCAACAAATCCTGTTGCATAATCCATTATTGATTTAGGATCTGTGCTATTGTTTGTTTCATTATAGTTTTTTATCAATTCTATTGCAATTTCATCTTTATCTTCATTACCAAATAATACTATTGCTGTTGCTAATTGTTCAGGTAATAAAGTATCTTCAATATTTCTTTCTTTTCTATAATCATGATATTTTACAACTTCTGGCATACTTTTTTTTGCCAATTCTAATGCCTCAGCATAAGAAATAAATTCATCTTGAATTGCTGTAGTAGTCACTTGTTCTGTTGTGCTTAAAGATGTAGTAGTACATTGTGTATTGCTAGAATCTTTTGTTTTTCCACATCCATATGCTGCTCCTGCAAAAGTCATAACTAATGCTAAAAGTGCTGCCATACTTTTCTTTGCTTGCTTATCCATTCTCAAATTCCCCCTTTTGAATTGAATGTCGCTTATATTATCACAATTAATTATCTTTGTCAATATTTATAAAAATAAACATATATCTATTCTTATTGGATAAATCTTTTTCAATAGATATACCTGCATTTGGATATGCCTTTAATGCTTCTTTTTTTACTTCTTCAGAAATACTTTTTTGTAATTCAAATGCTATAATTGCTTTACTATTTATTACTTCTTTTGATTTTTCTAGTATTTTTTTATAACTATTTATTCCTCCAAATAAAGCAATATGTGGTTCATTATCTAGTACTTCCTTATCAATTTTATCTGTTTTTGTTAAATAAGGAGGATTTGATATTATCACATCTACTTTAATATTGTTTTTTAATAGTGGCTCTAAAAAATCACCTTTTAATATTTTTATATCTAAATTATTATTATCTATATTTTTTTTTGCAATTTTTAATGCTTTTTTACTTATATCTGTTGCATATATCTTTGATTCCTTTATTAATGATTTGATAGCTATTGCTATACATCCACTACCAGTACAAATATCTGCTATAATTGGTTTATTAAAGTATTTATTAATATAGTTTATTGTCTTTTCTACAAGATATTCTGTTTCTGGTCTTGGTATTAATACATTTCTATCTACATATATATTGTTATTTAAAAACTCTTGTTCATGAGTAATATATTGAATAGATGTACCATTAATATATTTCTTAATAGCATTAATAAATTTTTTATATTCTTTTTTAGTTATACTTATATTTTTTAATATATCTAAATGATTATATTTTAACAAATATTTTATTAGATATTTAGATATATTTATATCTTTATTATTATCTAAAAGAAGAGTCTCCCCTTCTTTTAAAATATTATTAAGCTTCATCTTCTACTTCCAGTCTTTTCTTTTGATCTGCTGTTATTAAAGCTTCAATTATCTCTCCAAGTTTACCAGACATAACTCTATCTAAATCCATTACTGTTAAATTGATTCTATGATCTGTTACTCTATTTTGTGGATAATTATATGTTCTTATTTTTTCAGATCTATCTCCTGTACCAATTTTACTTCTTCTTTCATTACCTTGTTTTTCATTTTGTTCTTGCTCTGTTTTCTCATAAAGTCTAGCTCTTAATATTTGCATACATTTTTCTTTATTTTGAATTTGACTTCTTTCATTCTGACATGTTACTACTATTCCTGATGGTATATGTGTTATTCTAACTGCACTATCTGTTGTATTTACTCCTTGTCCTCCACATCCACTACTTCTATATACATCTATTCTTAAGTCTGATTGCTTTATATCCACATCTAACTCATCTGCTTCTGGTAAAACTAGCACTGTTGCTGTTGATGTATGTATTCTTCCTTGAGTCTCTGTAGTAGGAACTCTTTGTACTCTATGTGCTCCTGATTCATATTTTAGTTTTGAATATGCCCCATTACCTTTTACCATAAATGATATTTGTGAATATCCTCCACTTGTTCCTTGCATTGCATCAAGTATTTCAATTTTAAATCCTTCTGTATCTGCATATCTAGTATACATTTCAAATAAGTTACCAGCAAAAATATTTGCTTCGTCCCCTCCTGCAGCACCCCTTATTTCAATAATAATATTTTTATCATCATTGGGATCTTTAGGAAGTAATAATATTTCTAATTCTGATTCATATTTACTTTTTTCTATCTCTAGTTCTTCAATTTCTTTTTTAGCTATCTCTCCAAGTTCTTTATCATTAATATATTCTTTATCTTCTTTAATTTTTTCGTCAATTCTTAAATATTCATCATATATATTAGTTATTTGTTTTAAATCTACTAACTCTTTAGAATATGCCCTTGTTTTTTGTAAATCTTTTATTATTTCTTCTTTTGCTAGTTCACTTTCTAAAAACTCAACTTTTTTTCTAATTGATTCTAGTCTTTCAAACATAGTACCACCACCCTATTCTTCTAATTCATCCTCTGATATTATTGATAAGTCTTCTAATTCATCGATATCTTCTTCAAGAGAATCTTCTAATTCATCAACTTCTTCACCTATAACAGCGTCATCTTCAAGTTTAATATCATCTTCTAAATCCTCAGATTCTTCTAGTTGATCTTCAATATCATCTTCAACAATTACTTTTACTTTATGATTCTCTTTTAAATCCCAATTTAAATTTTCAAGTAATATAAATCTTTTGTCAATAGTTAAACTTGTATAAAAGTCTCCAATTTTCTCTTTCATTTCTTCTTCACTTATGTTTAATAATTGACATATTTCACCAAATAACTTTGGTGTAGAATATGTTTTTTTTGTTTCTTTTATTAATTTATATGCAATATCTATGTATGATAATAGTTCTAAATCTTCTAAACTCATTTCCTTAATTTTCATTGTATCCTCCTACATCTGTTCTGGTGCACTAACATCAATTAAGTTTAATGCATTACTAATTGTAATTTTAACTGCTCTTATTATACATAATTTTTCACTAGATGCAATAGTATCTTCTGTTAATATTTTTTCTTTACTATAATAATAATGAAATAATGCAGCTAAATCATATACATAATTTGTTATTAGATGTGGTTCTTTATTCATTGCTGAAACCTTAACTACATCTTCAAATTCATATACTTTTAATAATAAATTGTATGAATCTTCATCATTTAGATTATTTATTTTGTCTGCAATATTTATTTTTTGCTTTTCTGCTTCTTTAAATATTGAACATATTCTTGCATGTGCATATTGAACATAATATAATGGGTTTTCATTGTTTTTCTTTGTAATTAGGTCTAAATTTAATTCCATTTGGCAATCTAAAGATCTTGATGAATAGAAATATCTAATAGCATCTTTACCTATTTCATCATATAGTTCAGATATTTTTATTGTCTCTCCTGTTCTTTTACTCATTTTAACTTCTTGATTATCTTTAATTAATCTTACTAATTGTAGAAGCTTAATTGTTAATTTATCTTTATCATATCCTAGAGCTTCCACGCTTGCTTTAAGTCTACTTATATATCCATGATGATCAGTACCAAGAACATCCACTATCTCATCATATCCTCTATTAATTTTATCTAAATGATAAGCAATATCAGGCATTATATATGTATAACTCTTATCTGTTTTAATAATTACTCTGTCTTTATCGTCTCCGTATTCTGTTGTTTTTAGGAATATTGCTCCCTCATTTTCATATAGTAAGTTTCGTTTTTTTAATTCATTAATACTTTCTTCTATCTTCCCTTTTTCTCTTATTTCTTTCTCACTAGTCCATACATCAAATTCTATTCCTACTTTTGATAAATCTATTTTTATTTTATTAAGAAAAGTTGTTACTCCAATATTTTCAAAATATTCATTACTTTCATTAAGTTTATTATTTTTATTTTCATCATATATTATTTGAGCAATATCAATTATTTCTTTTCCATAATATCCATCTTCTGGCATGTTTTCTTTAATTCCACATAGTTCTTGATATCTAACAAATATTGATTTACCAAGATTGCTTATTTGATTTCCAGCATCATTAATATAATATTCTCTTGTAACATTATATCCACAGAACTTCATTATGTTTGCTAAGTTATCACCATAAACTCCACCACGTAATGTCCCTAAGTGTAGTAATCCAGTTGGGTTAGCACTTACATATTCAATATTTATCTTTTTATTATTACCCAAATTATTTCTTCCATAATTTATATCTTGATCAATTACTTTAAATGCATTTGAATATATATATTGCTTTTTAAATTTAATATTTATAAATCCTGGCTGTGCAACAGAAACTAAATCAAATATTTCTTCTTTCCTTAATTCATCTGCTATCTCATTTGCCATTTCTATAGGTCTCTTATCATTTCTTACTGCTATCTTCATAGCAATATTAGTAGATAAATCTCCATTATCTTTATCCTTTGGAACTTCAATATTTATTTTTTCTTCATCAAAAGTAATATTTGCATTTTTAATAGCAATTTCTATCCTTTTTTTTAATTCTTCTTTAAGATTCATACTAACACCTCCCATGAAATGTCATATTCGTATTCTTCATTATCAATGATATAGTTAATATTCAATTGATTTTTATTAATTAATATCTCTTTTGTTATTATATCTAACAAGACTCTTTTGTCCATATCTTTCAACTTTATATATGAATTGCTTTTATTTTTTTTAGTAAACTCTAATCTTATTTTCTCTTTTTCTGATTCTCTAGTTAGTACAATCTTTTCTTTTAGAATTTTAATACATATTTCTTTTTCTATTTCATTATATTTTATAATATTATTATCTTTTATTCCACAAGTATTTATTATTTGCTTTTCTAAACTTGTGCTTGATATTTTTGCACATATATTTATTTTTTCCATATAAATTATTCCTTAAAAATCTGGGTTAATTATATCATATATATATAAAAAAACAAGAATATATTTCTTGTTTTAATATTTAGTAGTCCTGTTAATCCAGTAAGAACGCCCTGCTGGAAAGTTTATTATGTTTCTTGGATTAACTGTCCTTGCTACAAAGTCTGAATATTTATAGTATTGACTGTACCAAAGTCCACTTGCTACTGCTAGATGTAAATGTGGTCCTGTAGAATTACCTGTGCTACCTATTAACCCAATTACTGTCTCTTTTGATACTAAATTACCTTGTGAGACTTTTATTGCAGACATATGACAATAAAATGATGTATAATATTTTCCATTAATATTATGATGTATTATTATTTGATTACCACAGCTACATGAAGGACAATTTACTGTCTTTACTACTTTCCCACTTGCTATTGAGTATATTGGGGTACCAGTTCTTGCAGGAATGTCTACTGCTGGATGTAATTTCCCCCATCTCATTCCGTAATTACTACTAATATATGCTCTTACAAGTGGTCTCCAAAATGATGTGTCTGGTGGTAACAATTTTTTAGCACATACAGAAACGTCATCATTTGTTTTACAACCTGCTCTTTTATACATCGCAATAACACTTTGTGCATTTTTTATTGATTCACTAACTGTCTGTAATTCATCATATAAATGTACTTTTGATCTTGCTAAAATGTCAAGATTTTTTCCTAGAGATACTTGTAATTGCTCTAATTCAGTTTGTTTAGATGCTAGTTCTTTTTTCTTTGCTTCATTTTCTTCAATCAATCTATTCATTTCATTAATATTATCAGTATTATATTTTGTTAACTGTTCTACAATTGATACTCTATAAATAAAGTCTGTTAGAGAAGATGCTCCCATTATATATTCTAAAAGTTCAGATTCTCCAGTAGACATTTGAAAATATTTCATTAATGCTTTTGTTTCTGCATCTTTGTCTTTTATTTTTTGATTTAAAACTTCTATTTCTTTTGTTTTTGTCTCTATTTCTTTTCTTGCATTTTCAATAGATGTATATGTATTTTGTATTTTTACTTTTGTAGCAGCTATTTCTGACTCTGTCCTCTTTAGTGCATCCTTTTTTTCTAATTCTTGTGCTTGTTTTTTTATTAACTCTTGTTCATACTGGCCAAGAGTTTTAGCATTCATAACTATTGGGCAAAATAAAAATACTACAAATATACTTAATATTTTTAATTTTATACTTTTCATATTTTTAAATACTTTCTTACTGTTGATGCACTTGCCCATGTGCCAACAAACATACCCATAGCTAATGTTATTAGAGCTACTATATATATAAATGGTTCTGGTTTTACTAATCTAACAAAAGGTGAAAACAATTGACCATTAAATGTTTCAAACAAGTATGTATATCCATATATTGTAAGTATTATTGGTATAAGTGCACCAAGAAATCCTAGGAATAGTCCTTCAATTATAAATGGTTGTTTTATAGAAAAGTTTGATGCTCCAACTAAGCGCATTATATCAATTTCGTCTTTTCTAGAAAATATTGTTATTTTAATTGTGTTTTTTATTAAGAAAAAGGTTACTATTGTTAATAGTATTACACCACCAATTAGTACTTTTTCAACAATATCAAATACTGATAGAACTTCATCCACCATGCCTTCACCATATTTAACTGCTGATACATTTTTTATTTTCTTAATACTTTCTGCTGTTTCATTTATCAATTCTAATTTTTTTATCTTTATTAACAAAGTATCCTGTAGAGGGTTTTCCCCTTCTTTCCAGTTATTTACTATACTTTTGAATACATCTGATGTTTCACTCATATCTTCTGCTATTTTTATTTTTGTTTCATGTTTAATGCTATCTATATTAGATAATTTATTTATTTCGGCCTTCATATTTTCAATATCTGTTTCTGTTGCTACATTATTTATGAAAACAACTACAGTAAAGTCTTTTTTTACTAACTTTGTGAAGTTTTCTACATTATAAGATATTATCATTGTAATAGAAAGTAATATTAAAGTTACTCCAATACATGATATTGAAGAAGCTGATAAGCTAAAATTTCTAATAACACTTTTTATACCATCTCTAATGTTCTTCGCTAGTATTCTTATTATTTTCATTAATTATATACCCCCCTTCTTTAACATCACTTATTAATTTTCCATCATCAAGAGCAATTACTCTTTTATTCATCTTATTTACTATTGATACATCATGTGTTGCCATAATTACAGTTGTTCCTAATGAATTAATTTTCTCTAAAACTTTCATTATTTCCATTCCAAAACCACCATCAAGATTACCAGTTGGTTCATCACAAATTAATAATTTTGGAGAATTTACTATTGCTCTTGCTATTGCTATTCTTTGTTTTTCACCACCAGATAGTTGGTGTGGATAACTTTTATGTCTTGCTTTTAGTCCTACTAATTCTAATGCTTTTAAAGTCTTTTTTCTTACTTCTTCTTTGCTTAAACCATACATTTCAAGTGCAAAAGCAATGTTTTCGTAAGCTGTCAACTTTGGTAATAACTTATAGTCTTGGAAAACAACGCCTATTTTTCTTCTTAATTTATATACCTTACTATTTCTTACTTTTGCAACATTAATTCCACCAAGAAAAATTTCTCCTTTGGTAGGTTTTTCTTCTCTATTAAGCATTTTAATAATTGTAGATTTACCACTACCTGATGCTCCAATAATAAATACAAATTCTCCTTTTTCTATTTCTAAATTAATTCCATAAAGAGCATTTATACCATTTTTATATGTTTTCTCTACTTCTTTAAGTTCAATAAATGCCATTTTGCCACCACCTTTTTATGATTTTATTATATTTTGATTTATAAACTCATCTAAATCCCCATCTAAAACTTTTTGTACATTACCTGTTTCATAATCAGTTCTATGATCTTTTATCAATGAATATGGATGCAATATATAACTTCTTATTTGTGATCCAAATTCAATATTCATATTACTTGATTTCATATCTTTTATCTTGTTTTGTTCTTTTTCTTTTTCTATCTGATATAGTTTGCTTTTTAATACGTTCATTGCTGTTTCTTTGTTTTTTAATTGACTTCTTTCATTTTGACATGTTACTACTATTCCTGATGGTATATGCGTTATTCTAACTGCACTATCTGTTGTATTTACTCCTTGTCCTCCACACCCACTACTTCTATATACATCTATTTTTAGATCATTATCTCTTATTTCAATAACTGCTTTATCATCTGCTTCTGGTATTACATCAACTGCTGCAAAAGAAGTATGTCTTCTATTATTTGAATCAAATGGAGATAGTCTAACTAATCTATGAACTCCTTTTTCATTCTTCAAATATCCAAATGCATATTCACCACTTACATGGTAAGTTACACTCTTAATTCCTGCTTCTTCGCCCTCTTGATAATCTATTATTTCATATGTATATTCTTTTTTATCAAAATATCTTGTATACATTCTACTAAGCATAAGTGCCCAGTCACAGGCTTCTGTTCCACCTGCACCAGAATGTATTTCAAAATAAGCATTTTTTAAGTCTTCCGGGTTAGAAAAATACATAATCAGTTCCGCTTGTTTCATTTCAAACTCTAATTTACTAACTAAATTCTCTGCTTCTTTTAAAGTAGACTCATCATCTTCATTTTTAAGAAGTTCTAAACATATATATATACTCTTATTAATATCCTCTAAATTATTAATCTTATCTAGTGCTGAATTTAATAGCTTTATTGATTTTAATACTTTATCAGCATTATCTTGATTAGACCAAAAATTTATGTTGTTTTTCTCTTCTTCTAATGCGTCTAATTCTTTTTTCTTATTATCGTATTCAAAGATACTCCTTTAGTTTATTAAACCTAAATAGTAATTTATTATATTTATCTTCTATTTCTTTTTTATCCATATCATCACCATACTAAATATTATAACATTATTATCTTATATATTCTAACCTAATTAATAAAAGTGTTAATAAAAAGGTCAAATGACCTTTAGCTTTTAAAATGACCAAACCTTGCCTTTTCTTCATAACATATATTTTTTAAATCAAGATCTTTTATTATATTTCTAGGTTTACATTCTTCATACCAATCACTTGGGACCTCTATATCACCAATATCTGATTTAATATATATCGCTAGAGGTTCTTCCTTACCAATTGCATATGAAAGTTGTATTTCACACCAATTTACCTCTGGCTTTGTTTCTATTATTCTCTTTGCAAGTTCTCTTGCTTTGTATGCTCCTGATCTATCTACTTTTGTTGGATCTTTCCCAGAAAAAGCTCCTCCTCCTACATTTGCAAATGATTGATAACTATCTACAACTATCTTTCTACCAGTTAGGCCTGCATCTCCATCAAACCCACCAATTTCAAATCTTCCGGTTGGATTAATTAAATATTCTTCTACTGCTATTCCATATTTACCACAAATGGTACTACATATTTCTTTTAACTTATTATCAGTATTTTCTCTTTCTTCTTCAGTATTTTGATAACAAATAGTAAACGTTTTAATTTTAACTAATTTATTTTTTTCATAAAGGCCAGTTATTTGTGCTTTGCCATCCGGTAAATATCTTTTATCACTTTTTCTTAGATTATCATATTCTTGACTTAATTTTTGCAAAATAACCATTGCTGTTGGTAATAATTCTTCAGTATCTCTACACGCATAACCAAACATCATGCCATTATCACCAGCTCCACCAACTTCATCATTTGTTCCAAGTGCAATATCTGAACTTTGTTTTCCAATATTATCAATAATTTCATAATCTGTTCTATAACCTATATCGCTTAAAACTCTTTTTGTAATCTTATCAACATCAATATTAGCTTTTGTAGTTATTTCGCCAGTAATAAATATTTTCCCTTTACCGCCTGCTACTTCTACTCCACACCTACTATATTTGTCTTGCTTTAAACATTCATCCAATATTGCATCACTTATTTGATCACATACTTTATCTGGGTGCCCTCTAAATACTATCTCATTACTATAATTTTTCATAATATATTTCTCCCTTTTTACTATTATTAATAACTTATAAAGATTATTTTATAATCTTCTATTTTGTATTATATCATATATTATTTGAACTTAAATACAAGAGACTTGAGTTTTTTAGTTCTTTTACTACTTTTTTGTAAAAGATATTCCTTTACCTTCTCTTTGATTATTTATTGTACTTATTGGTACTATATATGAAAATGCTGATTTTGCATAATTTTGAGTTAACTCATTAATCGAGATAGATATTTCCTCACCTTTATTTTTCATATCTATTACTTTAAAAGGTCCTGCGCCAGATATGTTTTCTTTTTCTATATGTAGAATACGTGCAGAAAAACCTTTATTATTAATAATATATTCTATTACTTTAAACAGTTCATTTGTATCGTTATTTTTAACAAATGCACCAATATCAAAAGGTATTTTATACATTCTTTCATTAAAATTATCTGTTACTGAGTCTCTTGAATTAATCATTTATAACCCTCCCTGTAAATTAATTATATTTTTTTTTATATGTTTATTTACCACAACACTGTTTGTATTTTTTGCCACTGCCACATGGACATCTAAATCCTTAATTTTGGGAACTCTGGAGCCTTTAAAACCCTTTAAAACTCGTTATTTTTGCTTTTGAGAACTTTTGAGAATTTCCGAGAATTTAGGTGATTTGTATGTAAATTTGTATGTAATCGCATTTTTTTGTTTTTTCCTGGTCTTTTTATCTAATAAAATTATATCACAAATGATTCCGTTTTTCTTTATGAAAAAGCCGTTAATTACTTGACAAAAAGCTAATAATAAGTGATTAATATAACACCCTGTAGAGGAGGGGGTTTTATGGAACAAATAGTTTTAAAGCCAGGAAATAAATTTACTTATTTGTGTGATAAAGGAAGTTTCAATGGAACATACATTATCAAATATGTTTCTATTATGCTTACTGCTGATGATCCTTCTGATTTAGCTGTAACGGTGAAGAGAAAAAAAGCTATTGAGAAGGAAATCGTACATCACATGAATAGCAAGATTAAAAGAAAGAAGGTGAATTAAATGTATATTACATTAGAAACTAAAAGAGAAGGTTATGCTCCTGATCAATGTGGTAGCACTATGACTGTTGGTGAGCTCATTCAATATTTGAGTCAATTTGATGAAGATGCTAAGGTCTTCTATTCAAATGATAATGGCTATACTTATGGTAGTATTAAAGACTATCAGATTCAAGAAAATTACGAGGAGGACGAAGATGATGAAGAAAATTAGTAAGCTTCAGGAAGAGCTTCTTAAGGTTAATAATTATTTTGTCTTACCTGAGCTTTATGTTATAAAAGATAATTCAAGTGACAAGCCATATTTTAATATCTATTTTGATCCTAATTCCGGAGAGTTTGGGCTTCAGGTCTTTCCTGTAGTTATTCAAGATAGAAAATCTATGCAAGGATATTCTAAGCAGTTAGATAAAAGATTTAAATTAGTATGTGATTTGAATGACTTAGGTGGTATCGATGGAGAATAAATATGTAATAAAAGGTGAATGGGATGGTCAAACTTGTTATTATGTTGGAATTGATCTTGCAAACACATTCTTTGGTATTCCCATAGTAAGGCTTTCTACATCTATTGATGAAGCCATGATGTTTGATACTACTGATTCAGTTGAAGAAGCATATGAGAAAGTATCACATGCTAATTTTAAAATATATCCTGTATGTCCTATCTGTGGGGAAGCTTATTCCGAGCATCCTGCTATTTCTAGAAAAGATAATAAAACAAGAATTTGCCCTAATTGTGGAACCGGAGAAGCACTCATGGATTTCATTGATAATTTACAAAAAAATAAGACTACAAATGTGTAGTCTTTTTTAATCTAATATTTTTAATATTTCAACAGCTATAAGTGTTATCATATCTACTGATACAGCATTTCCAGCTTGTTTATATAATTGTGCATCACTGTATTTTTTTCCTTTATATGTCGTTGGTAACTTATACCCTTTTCCAACAGGAAATCCTTGTAGTTTGAATGTTTCTGATGGTGTCAGTTTTCTTATTCCATCATCTGTTAATATCAATGGTACATTATGTCCTCCGGTTCCCATATTAGCTGTTAATGTTGGACATACATTGCTTTTGTTTTTTCTAACATACATTCCTCTTCTGCATTGATAGAATTGATATTTTTCTGTTATTTCTTTTTCTAAGTTTATACCATCCTCTTTAAAGTAATGAGGATATTTTTCTTTTGTATAATAGTAACTTTTATTATCATTGATGTTGATTCCTTTATCTAAAATTCCTTTTACTTCTTTTTCTCTTTCCTTTGCTGTTTTAAATTTTTTGTGTTTCTCAACATCATCATAAAATGTAAATTTATCAGCATCATTCTTATTTAAGAATCCTATAATATATATTCTTTCTCTATTCTGTGGCAGATCTGTATAATCCATTGTATTTAATACTTTTTCTTTTATAGTATATCCACATTCTTCTAGCTTTGACTTAATTACCTTATAAGTCCTTCCCTTATCATGGGCTAATAAATTTTTAACATTTTCTAAGAATAGTATTCTTGGTTTTTGAGAATACTTTTCCATTTGGTTTATTAATTCAACTATTGCTAAGAATAAGTTTCCTCTTTCATCTTCAAAGCCTTTTCTTTCTCCTGCTATGCTAAATGCTTGACAAGGGAACCCTCCATTTAAAACATCTATTTTATTATCGAATAATATATGTCTTTGTGATTCATAGTATTCTTTTTCTTCCTCAGTATCACATAATTCAGGTTTCAATAATTTATTTATATCTCCCTTTATTAAACTATGATCGAAGTTTGTTTTATATGTTTCACATGCATATTCATCAATCTCATTTGAAAATACTAAATTGTATTCTTTGTTTTCATATTTAGCTTTTTTAAATCCTAAGCATATTCCACCTACTCCTGCGAATAGACTTCCTACATTATATTTCATATCTACTCCTTTCTATTACAACAATACCCTATAAATGATTTAATATCCATTTAATTAATGATATTTTGTAACTCTTTTATTAATTGTTCTTCTAAGCTCTTTAAATAAGGAGCACATTGCTTTTGCATAAAATATTCACTGCCACCATTTCCTGATCTGTCTAATGTATCAAAAGTTACAGTGTATTGTTTTCCCATTTCTAATTCTAATCCATTAAAAGTACAACCTTTTCCAGTAGCAGTTATCACAATACCATTTGTATTGTACTTGCATATCTCTATACATTCTATGTTATCACATGAAAAATCTAATATTTCTGTATTTTTTCCTATGTTATTTTTCTTTCTCCATTTTTGATTAAACTCATATAGTTTATTTACTCTTGGGCTTATGTTTGCATACTGAGATAATTTTTCATGAAGTATATTTGATTTTATATTTACTTTTCTTTCTGTTATTTCTTTCATTCTACGAATACTTACATTTCCACCACAATAGGTTGCTTGATTCATAAAATCAGTCGCATTTGTTATTGATATCAATTCTAGGGATCCTATTACATCTGATGAATAGTCTATTGGTGTTACCTTTGATATTTTAGAGTCTTTGTCTTCTATTATAAATACTGAGTCATCCATTTTCATTTTATTAATTACTTTATTATTTAAAAGTTCAGAATCTAAAAATGGTACTAAATAATCTATCCTTAGATCTAAATCTACAAGTATAAGATATTGGTCATCATATGATTGGTTTCTTAAACTTATCATTTGATCTTTTGCTTTAGTAGTTTTAATTTCAATTTGTGGCATTCCTTTTACCGGCTCCCACTTGTTATTAAATCTTGTAAATGGTATTGCTTTACCATCCACTACAATTCCAAATACATCTGGAGCAATACCGGCTACAGATTGTGTTGGTGTATAGTAGTAATAATCATTTATTACTTGGACTTTCTTTTTGGTTTTTATCTTTGGCAACACTATTTTTTCAAATGTTAATGAGTCTGATATTGTATTAATAAATCTATCAAAGATTCCACCCATTGAGTCACTCTTTGAAGTTAATGCTCCCTGCATTGTACTGCCTTTTTGATATTGAATTAATTTAGTAATAAAATAAACTCTTGTTAAAATATCATTTTTATTAAAATTGATTTTACTCATCAGAACCTCCCTTTATTTCAGGGATTTCATCATCTAATAAATTTATTTTTAAAACTGGCTCTAAATTCTGAGCTTTTATAATTGCACTTTTTATTGAAAATCTCGGTCTTCTTCCCTGTGCTTGTTGATCTCTAAATGTTTCACCTTTTTTAGCATTTAAAACTATTGAATATATATCACAGTCTATTTTATAGAACCATACATTTCCATCTACGGATCCATTTGGTGCAAAATCAGCAAAGTATAATTCATCCCATGTTGATGTCGGACCGAATGATGTGCAATCATTGTCTATTGAACATGACTTCACTTGTATTCCGGCATGATTATCTAATGATACACAGTCATATGAATGTGCTTCCCCATTTGTTCTTACTGAATTAAAAAATATGCAGAATAGTGCCTCGCTAAATACATCGGGAACATTTAGATTTCTTCCACCTAATGGTTTTAATTTCTTGTTAATATTTTGCCAATCATTAAAAATTTCTTGTAATTTTCTATAATCATTTAAATCAAATTTGTCGCCGTGACAAATGCTTCCATCTCTTAATCTTACTTCAATGCTTTCCATTTTTACCTCCAACTACTTAAATAAATGAAACTCTTTTTTTGTTAAGCCCTCATCTAATGCTTTATATAAATATCTTGATGCTATAGAAGAATATGGCTTCCATTTTTTACATTTTTTAATTACTTCTCGGGAACTTATATTATTTGTTTTATATAGCCATTTATACGATTGTATAAAAGCTGTATCCTTAACTGGTAGCACATCATTTCTATTTAAGACAAATATTAAGTACATTTGTGAAGTCCATTCTCCTATGCCATATACTGACATAAGTTTTTCTTTTACTTTAATATCACTCATCTTTTCCAATTCATTAAAAACTATATCCTTATTTATAACAGCATTTGTTAAGTTTAGAATATAATTTGATTTTGAATAAGAAATACCAAGATTTCTCAGATCTTCAATATTCAATTTTGATACTTTACTGGGGGTTACATTACCATTACACTTATTAACTAATCTTTCATATATTTTTTGACCTGCTTTTTTTGATAGCATTTGTTCTATTATTTCATGAACTAAAAAAGAATATGGATCATCATGAATAAAATATTCAATGCTTCCTATTTCATCAATTACTTTTGATAATCTCTTATCTTTAGATTTTAAGTATTTAATTGATTTATTGTCATTAGTTAATATAATCCTATTGCTCATAATACACCACCAATAAAACGCACCTCATAATTATTATAACATGATTATTTGTTTTTTTTAGCTTCTTTCTAACTTTTTCAATTAAATATGATAAAATAATAATGGTGATAAATATGAAAGTAATTACTTTAAAACAACCGTGGGCTTCTTTGGTTGCTTACGGATACAAAAAATATGAATTCAGAAGTTGGCAAATAAAGTATCGTGGTGATATTATTATTCATGCTGGTCTGGGTGTAGATAAGGAAGCCATGGAGAAAGTTAAGGATTTAGGGCTAGATTTTCCATCTAAAAAACTAATGGCTATCGTTCATCTTGATGACTGTATCAAGCTTGATGAAGATATTTCAAAAAGAATCAACAGTGAAAATCCATTAGTATATGGTAATAAAATAAGAGATGGTTATGCATGGAAGCTATCTAATATTAGGCTTTTAAATATTGCTGATGATGTTTCAGGTAAGCAAGGAATATGGAATTATGAAATAGAAGATAAATAATCTTCTTTTTTGTTGTATTTTTTTCATTTCTAAGTTAACATTACAACGACCTAAAATCTTTCTAGTAGGTCATTTAGAAAAGGAGGTATAAATGTTTAGGCGAAATAATGGAGAAGACATTTCTGATCAAGAAGATCGTAAATATTTAGAGCCACATCGGAATAGATTTAAAACATATATGTTAGATTATATTATTCCTGATATGTGTGCTTTCTATATTAGTTCTGGTTATCAGTTAAATGCCTTTTATTCTGATACTTTTGATTCGTTCATAAATGATGTTCTTTCTATGCTTAACTGTGAATATCAAATTTCTGGAAATCTAAAAGAAAATATCAGAAAGTGCTTAAGAATAAAATACGGGTTAATTGTTATCAAAGAAAATCCATTAAGATTTAGAACGGAGCAATAATGAAAGATAAAGCAATTAAATTAAGAGATGACTTTGATGATGTTTCAGACGAAGAATGGGAAGTAATATCTACTCCATTCTATAAATGTCTGGATTCTTGGCTTCATGATCATAGGTACTTAATCGATGAATTTGTAGCACTATATATCTCTAAAGGTATAGAATATAATTCCATCTGGTCAGGATCTTTTGAAGGGTTAGTTAATGGAGCTGTTGAAACTCTTTCTGGCTATTTTATTGGCAAGAAAATTAACTATGACAATTTTGTTAATATTCTTGATAATAAATATAATCTCAGAATGATTCAGGAAGATCCTATGATATTTGAGGCAACAAAAAAAGCCCAGGATTAAACCTGGGTTTTATTATGGTATTAATATTACTTGACCTGTATGTATGATATCTGGATTACTTATATTATTAGCTTTTGCTATTTCAGGATATTTGCTTCCATTCCCATAGAACTTTTTAGCTATTCCCCATAATGTATCTCCTCTTTGGACAGTATAGTATTTTCCTTCTTTAGCTGTTGATGAGCTAGTTAAATCGGATTCTTTTACCCATCCTAATCCGTGGTTAATATTATATGGGCATTTGCCATTCTCATTTGTTAAATAGATCACAGCATCTAAATTCTTTCTGGTTTGACCTGCTCCATTTCCGTAGCTATCCCTATATAGTGTTCCTGTAAATTTAACTTTATCTCCAATTCCATATTTTAGTTTTCCTTTTGGTTTATCAGGGCTTACGGATCCACCATATTGTGGTAATGATTTGGATCCTGTAAGGTATGGTTTTGGATCTACCCAGCTTCCATTTACTTTTACACCATAGTGAAGATGAGCTCCTGTTGAATGACCGGTACTACCCTTTGTTCCTAGCTCCTGTCCTGCAGATACGATATCTCCAACTTTTACTTTTACACTTCCATATTTCATATGGCAATATGTAGTATAAATATTGTTTCCATGATAAAGTGTTACATAGTTTCCTGAAGCATAGGATTCTGTGTATCCTTTAATTGTATTTCTACATGCTGTTACTTTTCCTTTGGCAGTAGCTACAATTGTAGTTCCTGATGTCATATCTATACCATAATGATATCCTGATTCTGTCTTTTTAGTTACAGAGTTATAAAAAGTCCTTTTTCCAAAGTCTGAGCTTATATAAGATGAGTTCAAACCTTTAAAAGGACTCTTTTTAATATTATTTAGTGTATATCCCATTATTCTTCCTCCTCCGAATCAAATCCTTCACAATCTTCTTCGATTGATATTGGATCTTCTTCTGCTACTATTTCAACTTCTTCTGTTGTTTCTAATTCTTCTACTTTTTCAAGTTCTTTATTTTCCTCGTTCATCGTTTCCACCACCTTTTTCATTTTTTATTTGTTCTAATACATCAAATATTTTCTTTGGCAATGGTAATCCCATAGATCCCCAATTCTCCAATATTGATATTCCTTCATTGGCTACAAAAAAATAAATGACAAGACTTCTAATAGCTCCTGTATCTCCAACTATTTGATCTAATCTCACAGCCATAGCTACAACTATTAAAAACCCTACCTTCTTTATAATTCCTTTGGCTCCAATTGAACTATTTACTTTCTTATTATGTATTGCCTGGCATACACCTGTTATGTAATCCAGAGCAATGAAAATAAGTAAGGTTTGAAGTGCTATATCAAACCCACCTAAAAAAAACACTACTGTTGTAAGTAATGTTCCTGTAATAAAATTGATTATTTGTTTCATTATTCTCCCTTCTTTCTATGCAGTTCTTTTCCACATATAAACTACTAAGTATGGTGGCATATTGTCATGTGCTTTTCCACCACCTGTGTTATTTAAAGTTATTGTATGAGTATGGCCACCTGTATATGATGTGTAGTGTGTTCTGGTTGATCCTGTTCCTCCTGGCCATGATTCAAATATCGGACCGTTAGTAGAGCCACTGGCTGGTGACCTATTATTTGGCACAGTATGTCTATGATCTCCAGGATTTGTACAACTTGCCTGTGTATGTGTATGCGAAGGCATTTGATCTGATGTAAGTGTTACCGTTGCTGATCCACCTGTAGCTCCAGCTGAATATGAGCTTCCAGCACCTAATAAAAATCTATTCTGTAATTGTGTCCAGCTTCCACCGAATAGTGTTCCTGGATTGGTACTATTTACTGACATATAAATAGATCCAACAGGATATGTTAGATCTAAAATTGATTTACCATTTATTACTTCTACATCTAATGAATTATTATTTGTTGGGAACTTATTTACTCCTACTGATATCTTGTTAATATCAAAAAACATAATTGGCATTCCTTTAGCTACTGTGAAGTTATATGTTGTATTTCCAAATTTATCAACAATGTATACTTGAAAATCCCAAGCATAATTCTTATCTATGCTCACACTCGTTTCTACATTATTACTAAATGATACATAACTTCCCCAAGTGGAGGTATTCGTTTTCTTATATCTATACTTTAATTCTGTTATCGCATTTTTTGAATTAACACTTGATATAGTTACCTGAGCTTTTATCTTTGTCGTATTTTCATAGTTGTTTACCCTTCCTGCTTTTATAATAGCTGTTGGATTTACCCAATCTAATATTGTAATAGTTTTAGTTACTGTGGTTGCATTTCCTCTACTATCAATTACTTTAACTGATACTGATGTATTGCTTCCGAGATTTATTACACCATAGTCTATTGTTGATCCTGTTGTTTTAGTTTGAGTGCTTCCATTAAAGGTTATCTCATATCTACTAATAGTAGCTGAGTTCTTGGCTGTTGCATTTGTAAAAACAACTCTTAATGTTGATTTATTTCTAACTATATGTTGATTGTTTCCTGTTATTGCTACAACTGTACTATTGGTATCTTGATATGTTACCTGTGAGCTATTAAATGTTGGATTTGAGTTAGTTACTTTAGCAGTAAATCCAATACTCTTTGTTCCTATCAATGTACTTCCACTATATGTATCAACATATATTGTTCCGTTGCCACTATTTGCTGATGGTATCTGAGCATACAAACTTGAAGCATCACTGCTGGTACTCCAGGTTGTACTGTCAGTTACTCCTGTTGCTAATGTTTTGCTCCAGCTTCCAAATGCAACTCTAATTGTATGTGTAAAACTTGTTGAGAATCTATTAGTATTAATTGTTATTGAATCTCCAATATTAAAACTCGAACTTGATAGTGTTGGTACTGATGCTCTGGCTATTGTTGGTAGATTAAAATTTCCTGTGTCTAGATCTGCATCTTTAGACATATAAGGATAAGATGATAAAGATGTGTCATGTCTGAATGTTGTTCTAACATTTATTATTTGTGTTCCATCATCTTTGTGGTTAATTGTTCCAGACCAGGATCCAAATTGCTTCCATACACCTGCCTGATTCTGTGGTAGTTCTTTTATTGCAGTGTACCCTAAATCTGTCCATGATCCATTGTTAATACTCAAATAGTTTCTAAGCTTTGGTGAAGTAAATTTATACCATCCTGCACTAGCTTTCTGTGTGGCATAAAATCTTTTTATTGTAATGGTTGATGTATTATTCTCTATCGATTGACTATCAAGCCATATTTCGACTTTCATCTTATACCAATCTGAGTATGATCCTGCATCAATATTTGTTAATGTGGCTTCTTTAATTAGTGTCGACATAATATTACCTCCTATACTAATGCAACAAATCCAACACCAACATTATCTCCGGTTGATATTGAAACTATTCTCAGTTTACTAGCTATTGTTATTTCTTCTTCTACTACCGACTTTTTCATATGGAATTCATCTCCATTCATCCAGAAGATTTTATTGTTTTGAGAATCATATCCTGCAAATTCATCCGGATTTATAATTACTCGGCTTCCATCCGTTCCGTATATGCATATACCATTCTCATCGAATGTTCCAATTAATACATTTGCAACATTGTATATTTCTATTCTTCCGGCTTCATTAACTCTAGCTCCTACTTTAAATGTTCCACCTTTAACAAGTGATGCTGTCATATTTATTACATTAATGTTTTGCATATCAAGTGTTCCATCAATTAACCATGCTGATGAAAATGTTCCATTGATTCCTGTATTAGAGAATCCAATTCCTTCAGCATTTATCATCATTACATTAGTAGCAGTTTCTTTTGGTAATCTATCCACAACAAGTATTCTATTGCCTTCATATATTACATAGCTATCTCCAAGTTTTCCCCAGATTTTAGAAGTGGCTGAATTTAGTTCATCTTCTAATTTTACTTTTACCACTTCATTTGCCTGAGTAATTTCTTCGATGGTATCACTATTTATTTTCTTAATTAAATCCTTTAGTTTTGAAGTAAAGTTTCCGAACTCAACTTCTATATATTTATCTCTTATGCAGTCATATCTTAGTGCTATTACATTTGTGTTAATGTTGATTCCAAGTTTTTCATGCTCTACAACAATTACATCTCCTAAATCTACTACTCCATTAATTTCTGCTTTAACTTTATAGTTACATTTAAAGTATTGATTCTCCACTAAGTATGCTGTGGCTTGTCTTCTTAGATCTTGAATCAGAGCTGTTGTATAAGCTTCTTCATCAAGGTTTCCTTCTTCATCTTTATATGCTTCTGGATCAATATCCTGATCAAATTTAATGACTTTAGTATATGGAATATCATATTGAATATCTGATTCTAGGTATATTTCAGGTAGTGTTATTCCATCGTATCCTACCGGTAGCATTTTAGTTACTACATCATCCCAATTCTCTTTGGCTTCTATTTCTTTAGAGTTTTTACCATATTTTATTGTTATTCCTCTATCCTGGCCAAGTTTATCCATTATTCCTATTGTCCAATTATCTCTATAGATATGTCCATTCCATTTTTCTACTAATACTGCTATTGCTTCTTCTAGACTTTTTCTAACTATTCTCACAGAGTTTAATCTATTAATATTTGAAATAGTATTAAAAGGGGTAGCAGAATCACATGCATTATTAATGTGGTCTAGGGCATCATTACAATCTTTCGTATCCACATATGAATTGACAATTACATACTTAGAGGAATCCTTCCATAAATGATTTCCTCGTACTATGATTCTGTTGTTTCTTTTCTTTGGATTTGTAAGTCTGAAGCCCTGTTCTCCCCATCTAGTATTAGCTCTGATTATCATTCCTTCTTCTAGATAATCTTTATCTTCAATTTTAGACTCAATATCTATGTAGTATTCTCCATTGTCTTCTATATACACTTCTGCTTTTAATGGATGTAATATTTTCAAACCATTATGATTAAAAAGTGTTTCTGTTGAATCATATACCTTTATCATTACAACCACCTACTTTTTGGTTGTACTTTTATTCTCGTTAATGATCCTGTCCAACTTATAATATTTAAACCTGAAGAAAAAACAGGAAATTTTCCTGTCATATTTCTATTTTTATATTCTCCATTTAAGTATGCTTCTTCTTCTGTGCTATCAATAATTACTTCGGATTCCCCTTCAGGAAATGTATAATCAAATACCACAACATTGTTAATTTTCAACTCTATTGTTCCGGATCCGTATAGTGTTATCACAGGTTTTGATTTTTCTATTCCCTGGTTATTAACTCCAAGTGATTCTTCAGATCCAATAGTAAGATCTATTTCCTGCTCATCTTTTAGATATTTAAATGGCTGTGTGTAAAATTTAACAACAGCTTTTTTAAATCTAAGTAATTTCTCATAGTCTACTTTATCTAGAATACTGCACTTGTATATTTTATCTGGCTCATTGGACATAACCAATTCTCCTGATCCGGTGAAGTATTTTATTACTTCATCTATATCATAGTTTCTGGTTAATCCTATTCTTATATTTTTTACATAACTTTCGTATCCTAATTCTTCAATTATATCTCCATCTCGACCATCTATTTTTGTAATTGTGGTCTTCATTTTAGGTTTTGTTATAGGTGGCAATTCACATATGATTAAACCATCAATTGTATCGCTATTTATTCCATTCCAATTTATACTTAACATTATGAATACACCACCTTTTCTACATTATCAATTACCAATTCTCCGAATGTCTGGTCAAATGCTTTGAATGTCATTCCATCTAATGCTTCTCTAAAAGCATCTACTAACACATCTTTTGAATAAGTATTTCCTTCTATATTTAATCCATCGTAATTTGTATTTACACCTACATCAAAATCTTTAGGAATTGCATCTTCCATCATGCCGGATACATTATCCATTTCTTTTTCGAATCCTTCTCCAATACCCAATGCTAGGTTGGTACCGATTTCATCTCTAAATACTTTTGATGGTGAACTAATTCCGAATATTGACTTGATTCCATTTAATATAGATTTACCAAACCCTTTAATTTTATCAAGTACCCAATTCTTAGCATTATTGATACCATTCCATAATCCTTGTACCAAATTTTTTCCTACATCGAGCATACCGGATATTCCTTTTGTTATTCCTTCTTTTACTTTTCCTAGTAATTCTCCACCGATAGAGATCATCTTACTAAAATAGTTCTTTATTCCATTTAATAATGATGTTATTATCTCTGGTATTTTTGATACTAACTGTGGAATTGCTTTTATCAATCCTTCTGCTAGTTTTACTATTAATGTAATACCCATTTCTAATAGTTTTGGTAGATTATTAATAATAGCATTTATTAGTTTATCTATTATGATTGGTATTTTATCTATGAGTATTGGTATAGCTTGAATTAATCCTTCTGCTAGGCCAATTATCAATTGTATTCCTGCATCTATAATTAAATCTATGTTATCTATTAATGTTTCTACCATTAACATTACAGCTTCTACTATTTGTGGTATCAATGTAGGTAATGCCTGAGCTATTCCGGTTATCAATGATACTATTACTTGGATTCCAGCTTGAAGTATTTGTGGTAACATCTGAATAAGTGCATTTAATATTGTAGTTATCATTTGGTTGACCGTGGTCATTAGATTTCCTATGTTGCTAGTTATTCCTGATACTAAATTTTGAATTAAATTAACACCAATTTCTAATACCTGTGGAAGTAATGTATCTGCTAGGCCTAATATCAAATCTACCAATCCATTCATAACAACTTCTATTCTTGGAACAATATTATCTGCAAATGTCATGATGCTATCAACAAAATTTCCTATTAAAGTTTCAAAATTAGCATTATCATCTGCTATTCCTGTAAGTAAATTCTGCCATGCTGATTTCATTGAACTTAAGGATCCTGATATAGTTGTACTTGCTTCTTTTGATGTTGTTCCTGTGATTCCAAGTTCTCCCTGGATTACATGGATAGCTTGATATACATCATTTAAATTCTTTATGTCATATTTTACTCCACTTATTTTTGTGGCATCTTTAAGTAATCTTTCCATCTCGGTTTTCGTACCACCATATCCAAGCTTTAAGTTATCAAGCATTGTATAGTTCTGTTTTGCGAATCCCTGATATGCTGATTGGATCATAGACATACTTGTACCCATTTTATTTGCATTATCAGCCATGTCTATTACGGCCATGTTACCAACTTCAGCAACTTTAGCTGTATCTCCATTTAAGGATTGTAATAAACTTGCACTAAATGAAGTGATTGTTTCCATATATTCATTAGCACTTAATCCAGCTGTTTTATATGATTGATTAGCATATTCTTCAACTACATTAGCACTATCTTTAAATAAAGTTTCTACTCCACCTATCAATTGCTCATAATCTGCATAGTTTTTTATGGCTTCTTTTCCTATGTTTACTAATCCACTAGCTACACTTTTCATAGCACTTGCTAATCCTTTGATTCCTGCTATGATTCCTTCACTTATAAGATTTCCTTTTATCAAATCTCCTAAGGTTATGGTTTCTCTACCTGCATCTTTCTCAGATTCTTTAAAATCATCAACAGAGTTTGATGCTTCATCCATTCCTTTTTCAGTTTTATCTAGTATTTCGTTATTACTATTTAATTCATTAGTTAATTTAACGACATCTGCTTCTGCATTGTTTAATTGAGTCTGATATTTGTTTATAGATATCTTATTTTTCTCATATTGAGCTTCGCCATTAGCTAATTCTTCAGATAAACTTGCTACTACTTTTTCTTGAGCTTTTATTTCATCTGATGTTGCTGATGTACTAGACTTTAATTCTTGCAATTTTTTCTTTTCGTTTTCCAGCTTAACCATTAATTCCATGATACTGGCTCCATTTTTATCTTGCTGTGTTTTAAAGTCTTCTAATGCAGATCTATAAACATCTACCTTCTTTTTTCCTTCTTCTATTTGTTTATTTAAAACATTATTACGAGAAGTTAATGCTTCAATAGACTTATCATTTGAATTATACTGTGCAGATACCAGCTTCATCTCACTAGCCATAACTGTTAGATTACTTGTTATTGTTTTTAATGCTCTGGTATACTCACTTTCTCCTGTCAGTTTTATTGATCCACCGAATGATCCTGCCATATGTTACCTCCTTCCTACTTTATCCATTCCTCATCTTCCATTACTAATTCCTCTAATCTTTGATAACTTACTTGTTTTAGAGTAAAGTCATAATAGTTTTGGTAATGGTAGTATAAATTTTTAAATGCTCGGTAAGTTAATCTTCCGACTTCTTTTCTTGGTATTCCCAATAATTTTATTCCTACAAATAAAATCCACGAGAAATCTACCTGTTCGGATTCATCCTCGTGGACTATATGTTTTTTGGGTGTTCATCTTTAACACTTTCTGTAATAGCTTTATTTAATTCTTTAGCTGATTCTTGAATTCCAGCTTTAGTAATAATTCTTCCTACTTGCTTTAATGTTAAAAATGGCTTTGATGTATTATTTTCTTCATTTTCCATATCTATGGCTTCATTAATCATTTCACAAAAACCATATATTAATGCTTTGGCATTTGGCTCCCCATTCTTGCTATCTGTTAGCTTTCCCCATTTTTGTACACTTCCATATTTTGCTTGTATTGATTCCATTACATTCAAGTTAAATACCAATGTGTACTTTTTATCATCAACTTCAAAATCAAATTTATAATCTTTCATTTAATTTCTCCTATGGTGTTGGTACGGCTAATAATCCTTCTAAGTAAGTAATAGCTTCGTTATAGGTATCAAATGTTTTTGTTCTAGACCATGATCCATCAGATAATTTTAAGACTGTGCCTTCTAATGAAGTAGTAGAAAATTCTACACTTTCTCCCTTAGTCTTTTCATCTGGCAATGCATCTTTAAATTTTACTTTATTTAGGAACTCAACTTTATATTTGTATGCTCCATTTACTACTTTAGTGATAATTCTACCAAATCCTACATATGGAGCAACATCAGAATCTTTTCTAATTATTTCTCCATCTTGAGATATTTCATGCCCTGTTAAATTAGACATTGTAGTATCATCATCTTCATCAACAGTAATTGTTACTGTTCCTTTTTTTACTGTATAATCACTTTCTGCTAATCCATCATCAGCATATAATTCTGCTGAATTTAGATCTAATGAAACCTTACAATCAACTGCTTTACCTAATTGTAATGCTCCACCGTATGTTTCGGTTTCTTCATCTAATATTCCATATCTAAAATATTTTAATCCTATTCTTGCCATATTTATCGCATCCTTTCTTTTTCATATTCTATGGTCTTATGGTATAGTCCTGTATCTTCTTCATACATATCTGGACTACATCCTGTTCTTATGAACTCATTGTTTTCCATTATGATTTGTATTGCATCTTGTATCGCTAAATAATTACCATCGCTATAAATATCTATATCAACTGATATCACACTTCCAATTTCTTTATCTTCTCCGAATAACTGTGGATCATCATCAGTAAATGTATAAGTTACATATGTTTTGCTATTTCCTTTATATTTAATGAACTCCACTGGGATTTCATTTCCATCGACAGAGAAGTTATCAAAAATAGCTTTTAATAGTTTATATTCATTCATTTTATATACCTTTCCTGAACTTTAAGCATTGCATTAGTTATGCCTGATGTATCTTTAAAAGCTTTTCTCATAAAAGGTTTCTTTTTTTCTCCTCGGCTTGTTCCATATTCACGAGCTAATGCTTTTAATGGTATTGGTACCTCATCCTCATCGTATCCGTAAAAACCGACTTTGGTATTAACAGCATCATCGCTTTTTGTTTTATAAGACTTAGTTACTTTTAAACCTTTTTCTAGACTCTTTGTAGTTTTAAAACTTTTTTTCATATTATTTTGAATGTTTCTATAAACTACTTGAGCTCCAGCTTTAGTCATTTCCATCATCATTCCTTCTGCATTGTCAGAAAGCTTATTTAATGATCCAATTACTTCGGTTGGTAATTCAAGACTAAATCCTGCCACTACTTAGTCACTTCCTTAGCTTGTATTTCTAATTCAATGTTTTCTTCATCGATATTATTTAAATACTCTATGGTGTATGTCTTAGAATTAAATTCTATTAACATATCTCTGGTTATAAGTGTTTTAGGATATCGTATTGTGAAATTGGTGTATGCTTTTTCAAAATCAGAATTATTGGCTATTAAAGTAAAACCTTTTGTGGTCTTAACTTTAGCCCAGGTAGTAAGAAGAAGAGTCTTAGTGGGAGTTTTAAATCCACTATCATCTTCTCCTGGTGCTACTTGATATATAGATATCTTTTTATTGTATTTACCTGGATCTAGCATATGTTATTTACGGAGTGCATTCCAAGTATGTTTTCCACAACATGATTCAGATTTGTTTTATCAACATATAAGGATCTGTTGTCATACATGTCTTGGCATAAAATAAAAATGACTATTACAAAGTCATCAAATTCATCCAAGTCTTCTACTCCTGTATTATCCTTTACAAATGCTTTAGCAATACCTATCAATTTAGTTAACAAGTTTTGTTCTTCTTGGCTGACTTCTGTTAATCTGATATAGTCAGCTATATCATTATAAGTAATATCGCTTACTTTCATTAGTGTTTCCTCCTATCTTTGAGGTTTGCCTGAACAACTAATTATTCGTATTAATTAGAACCTGTTTTACATACAAGTTTTGAAATCTTTTGAGCATCTTCTACTTTAGCATCGAATTCCATCCAAGCTACAACACCAACAGCATGTTGATCTGCATATTTTTCTCTTAGGACTTCGATTTCTAATTCTTCTACGAACTTAGTAGCAAGACCTGACATATCTCCATAATAGATAACTGTCTTTCCAGATCCAATATTATCCATATTGTCTGATTCATAAACAGGTTTTCCTAGCAATGTATATCCGAAGTCATTAGTGATATCATCTTGTAATAGATATCTTCCATTTTCATCTTTTAACAATGCTATTGCTGTTAATGTTTCTGGACTCATGATCCATATTGCATTCTTTTGGAATCTTTGTTTTACTTTTCTTTTTGTTTTAATTACTTCATCAGCTGTAATTCCTGTAGCACTAGCAGTTGTTACTGATAATGTTACTCCGGCTTTTAATCCAGCTACTTTATTTGCAGTACCATTAATTAATTCGCCTTCTACGAATACAGCAATTGATTCAGCCATTATGTTAATAACTTCTTGAACGATATTGAAGTCACTATTATTTACTAATGATTTAGAAATCTTAGCTAATGCTCCTGCTAAGTATCCTGTTAATTCAATATTAGCAAATGATCCGATATTACTTTCTAATGATACAAATTCAGTAGCATATGCCATGTTTACTTTTGCACTATTAGTTTCTGAGTAATATGGTATTTCTAATTTTCCTTTTACATTGTACTTAGTAGATTTCTCTAATAATGGTGAAATATCATAAACTTTCTTGATAATTTTCTTAGCAATTGTTTCTGGTATTACTGCTCCATTATCTCCAACTGTTAAATTAACATCGGCTCTTTCTTCTGTTAATATTCCACGAATATATTTTTCAAATGCTTTTTCTTCATTTAAAGCTCTTTCTTCGTTTTCTTTCACTTCTTCTTCCTCCTCCTTCTTTTCTTCAACTTCTTCGGCCTCTGGCTCTTTAGTTAACTCACGGCCTTTTTTTATTGATTCAATAGTTTGACTTAAACTATTAATATCCTTTTCTAATTGAGTGAACAATTCATTCTCCTCATCTGTGAAAGCTCTTTTTTCTTCTTCCACTTTATTTAATAATGTTTCCATTTCATTTTGCTTATCAGCTCTTTGTTCAGTTAATGTTTTTAGATTCATCTTTTATCCTCTCCTTTACTTTTTTTAATCTTTCTTCATATTCTGAATAATCTATTTTTTCAACTTCCTTTTCAGGTTGTTGTTCAGGCCTATCTTTAATATCTATTTCTGTAAATTCAGAGTTTCGATATTCGGCTATTCTAATTTGTTCATCCCTCATTTCGATACTTGTACCGATGTATGCTGGATATTTCCTATCATCAATTATTGATACCTCTAACAGATCTAAATCTCTGACAGTTCTTTCTTCAATTCCGTTTTCATTTGTTTTCCTATCTTCTTTATTACATAAGAATCCAAATGACCAGCCACGAAGTTTGTTATCTTTAGCTTTTTGGATTACTTCTGCATCATCTATTTCAACAATGGCTCTTAATCCTATATTGTCTTCATAGAGTTTTGCTTTTCCTGATTTTGTATCAGCTAATTCTCGATCCTTTTCATGATCTAGTAAAACTTTTACATTATCAGCTCTTTCTAATGCTTTTTGAAATACACCTGCTCGGATCTTTTCTATAAATTCTCCTCTGGTGTCATATAAGACTTTTGATTCTCTTTCTACAGCATTGACATATCCATCAATTACTATTCGATCATTCCTGACTTCCATTCTCATCTGTACCACCTCCATTCTTTTCACTCATATCGACTAAGGCATTTGTGTTCGGTGTGTAATACTTCCCTGTATTTATATCGAATACTACATTGGCTAGATTCAATGTGATAACATCTAATCCATCAATGCTGTCATAGTCTTCTAGGTATCTAATTTCATTTTTACTTATCCATCCTGTTTCAGATGCAACCTTATATGCTTCATATCTTTCTTTGATATTTCCTCTAGTTATTTCCCTAGTATCAAATTCAAAATAAAAAGACTCTTTCTCTTTCTCGAGTAAAAAGTCTTTATTAAGTGCTGTTTTAATAGCACATAATATTGGCATAATAGCTTCCTTCATAAATTCATCGAAGTTTGGCTTATTATGAAAAATATCATCTATTTCATCATGTAGAGTTTTCTTTCTTTCATTTAATTGAAGCTCTACTGATGTGCTGGATCCTTCTTTGAAGTCCATACCTTCATTAAGAACTATTGCATTATCACTTTTATTTGAATATAAGTTAGCCCATGCTTTTTTTAACATTGCTATTTCTTTTTCTCCTAACTTTCTTTGTGATGTAATAAATCCTTTTTTGGCTCCTCCTGTTTTAACTAATCCTAGCTCATAGAGTAATGTCTGGTATGCATTCTCTATTGCTGTTGAAACTTCATTTATAACACTCCTTCCAGATCCACCATTCTTGGTGCTTCTTAGAATTGTTAAGAAATTATATGTTTCATATGTTTTACCATTTACCATATAGGTTATGTCTTTATAGATAGGATCAAAGTTAGTATTTATTGTTATGCTTTCTGCATCCACATATCTTAAACTTTTAAACTTATTCTTTTGCTTCTCTATAAAAATGTATCCACCTTTATCTAATAGATAGTCTTGTACCCATGATTTTCTCAATTGGTATGCATCAAGTGTATCTCCTGGCTCAGTATTCAGCATTGTAATTCTAGGATCTGATTTAACTTCTTCTACCTTTTTCTTACCTGTTTCAGAATCTATTGTTTCTTTATATAGTTTTATTGGTATCATTGCTACCGTATTACAAATCCTATCAACTGCACTTGAAACTGCCGGAAGAGATAATGCTTTTTCTTTATCTATCTTTTCTCCTCTGAGCATTGCTTTTAGAAGCATATCAGTAGCTGATTCTTCTTTTGGGGTTTCTACTACTTCATCTTCTCTTTTTCTAAAAATATCAAATAATCCCATGTTCCACCTCCTATTCTATTACTTGTACAAAGAAGTCATCATTTTCGAGGAATACATCTTTTTGAAGTAGATATACTGCATTTATTAATGCTACTACCATATCGACTTTCCCCTGGCTTCTCTTTTTTGTTATGTACCTGTTCATATTAGTATCATAAGTACATCTTGCATTTTCAAAGTTGATTTCTAATAATTTATTTTCCTCATATCTAAATTTACGATCGAGTATTTTTTCATATAACAATTTAGTTGGACTATGTAATGTATCACTATGTTGTCTTACCTCTGTGGTTACATATTTCTTATCCCACTTTTGAGCTGAAGATAAAGCATTGTATCTGTCATATCCTATCGCAACAACCGTTACCTTATACTTTTCTTCTATGTTGAATACGAAGTCTTCTATGATTCCGTAATCTACTGTCCTATTTCCACATGCAATACATTTCATTGTCTTTATAAATTCGTTGTAGTCGATTCTCTCGAACTTGTTTTTTTCTTCTATTCTTCCCTCAGGTATAAATGCTATAACATCTGCTAAAATCTCATTGTCTTCTTCAGAAACCATTGCCACTGCACAGTTATCATTTGTCATTGCTAAGTCTACTCCGATATAGACTTTCTTTCCTGTCCAATCTATCTTTGCGACCTTACAACTCATTACTTCGTTAATATCAATGTAGCTTTCTGTTCCCATTCCCTGATATATGATGTTGCAGTGTTTAGTTAGGAAGTTTTCTCTTACTGATTCTACTGCTATTGCTTTAGCTCTTTTCTTTAGCAAGTCTTCCCATATCTCAGGTATTTCCAATGCTACCGGATTTGCCTGTCTTAACACATCATCATTAGTAGCCCACTTTTGTATTAGATCCTCATTCGGTTCATATAAAAGTGCGAATACTGTTTCATCAGGTTCTATTCCATCCAATACTCTTTTGGCATATCCCACCTCATCTTCAAATGGATTATTGAATGTAGGATATTTCGTTGATATGATACATCCTAGCTTATTCAAAATATTTAATTGACCTGATCTCATGGATTCTATTGCATATGGATTTGGTAATGCTCCTACCTCATCTGCTAAGAATACATTTGGTAGTTTTCCATCCATCCTACTTGATGAGTAGTTTAGTGGATAATATCTGCTTTCTGTAATATTGAATTGTATGTAATCTCTTAGTATCTTAAATCTTCTACTATCTTTGTGTAGATAAATCAATGGACTTGATTTCAATGTTTCTTCTATGGCTGTCTTAACTTCTCTTGATAGTGATCCATCAGGAGCTACTGAGTAGAACTTTGAATATTTTGGTTCAATTAAAAACAACAATATAAAGATTGTTGCTATTGTATATGTTTTAAAATTCTTTCTCGCTATTTCTAGAATAGCTGTTTCGTATCTTCTTTTATTTGGATTATCTCGATAGACAACACATAAAATCGAAATATAAAACACCCATTGATATCCACAGGAGCACTCATAAATTGTTTGACCTGCCTTTAACCCTTTTGGCATTATCAACAGTTTAAGTATTGCTTCTATCTGATTCACTTTTGTTTTATTGATTACATATTTAGGATCCTTATCATCTGCTATTTTTATAAATTGCTTACATTGTTTTATTACATACTTTGGTGCTTCTATTTTTTTATTAACTATGTTCTTGGCATAGTCATATGCTTTATTTTTCAATTTTTCCACCTGCTATTATTTGTAGCAGTGGATCATCATCTTCGGTTACATCATCTTTTCTTAATGAGATTATTATTTTCATTAAAGTGCTAACTGTTTTATTGGCACTATCAGTGGTTCTATTATAGTCAGCTATTGCTGGATGTGAATAGACATTCTTTCTTCCTTTTACATATTCTTTAGTTACCAATGTTCCATCTTCCTTAATTGTTTTTTCTAAATCATTAAGAATTTGTAATTGAACTTGATATCTTTTAAATGTCGTTAGGAAGAAAAAGTTCTGTTCTACTCCATGTTGTTCTGCTATTCGTAGTATTTCCTGGGCTTGTTCATTCAATGACATTTTATTCATTAGAATAATCCCCATTCAGCAAACTTTTCAAATCCACCAACTGTTCTTATGAAATCTCTAGCTTCCTCTACAATTTCAGAATATGGTTTACCATCTACATATTCATCTCCAATAGCACAACTTAGTTTTACCTCTTTACCTGTCTTCTGTGCTTTTAAAAACGCATAAATATTTACAGATACATCAGCTTTAGATAAGTCTTTACCGTGAAGTCCTCCTCCTGTTACTGATTGTGCCATATCTGAACCAAGTTTTCTATTGGTAGCTCCAGAGTCTACATCTGTTCCACCTGTCCAATCTCCTAATGGATTTATTATTGCTCCAGGATATATCATTCTTAATGCTTTACTACATACATTACTTTGACATATTATCAATTTATTTTTATCTAGAATATATTTTCCATCATAAGGAATATTGTCGTATATTTCTCTGGCTATTACTGATAGCAATATTTCATCTTCCGTTAATGGTACACCTTTAAAGATACCATTATCTCCACATCTAATATTCTTACTTTGATTATCTGACAAATGTTTATCCTGTTTGACTACTTGTAAATCTAAATGCATTTTACCAGCTATACGATTCACTATCTTCTGGACTTCTTTATAAGAAAACTCTACACTTGTTTCTATTATTACATGACATCTCCCATGCCCTAATAAAACCTCTACGGCTATCTTAGGACATCTGCTCTTTTTATATGCCAAGTCTACTAATGCTCCAGCTATTCTATCTGCAAGTTTATCAGGATGACTTGGATTTACCTTTTCTATCATTGTTCCACCTCACTTTCTATTCCCTCTACTATCTTAACGGCTGTCTTTCCTGTTAATGTTTCCCATCTATCTATGATTACATCTACATACTTAGGATCTAATTCTATTGTGTAGCAATTTCTTCCTAAGTGTTCACAGCTTATCAATGTGGATCCTGAACCTCCGAAGAAATCAATTACATTTTCTCCTGACTTACTACTATTTTTAATTAGTCTTGATACTAATCTTATTGGCTTCATCGTTGGATGTATGTCATTCTTCAACGGCTTATCTTCATGGATTACTGTCGTAGGTATTTTATCTGCTAAGATATCTTCTACCATTTGTTTTAGTTCTTCCTTAGACAACTTATCCAGGTCTGCCTTATCTTCAAACACAGTAGTTTGAGTCCTGTCTTCTATAAAGTAATGTCCGGCTCCCTCTTTCCACCCATATAGGCATGGTTCATGTTTCCATTGGTAGTCTTGACGACCTAATACCAATGCATTCTTTACCCATATTAAGTTTTGTTTCACTATTCCTCCTGCATCTCTTAATGCTTTCCTAAAATTATATCCCTCCGTGTCAGAGTGGAAGATATAGTAGGCTCCTCCATCTTTTAACACTCTTAGCATTTGTTCATAGAAAGCAAATAGAAAGAAATAGAAAGATTCATCATCCATGTTATCGTTTAGTATTTTATTTCCGTTATCTCTTTCTTTTCCATAACCCGATTCATTTATTGATCCATAGTTCACATTGTATGGTGGATCTGTAACACATAAATCCATTACTGCTCCTGCTGTTAGTTTTTCTATGTCTTCTGGATTAGTGCTATCTCCACACATAACTCTGTGGTTTCCTAATTGATAAATATCTCCTAATTTCGCTTTTGGTATTTCAGGTAGTTTAGCTTCTACATCATAATCATCCTCTTCAAACTCGATATCTGATTGAGTGAAGTCAAAGTCTTCAATATCAAATCCTGCTATTGATACATCGAAGTTCAAATCATCTAGAGCTTTTATCTCTTGCTTTAGTATTTCATCATCCCAACCTGCATCAAGAGCTAACTTATTGTCTGCTAGTATATATGCTCTCTTTTGTGTTTCTGTTAAATCTTCAACGAATAAACACGGTACCTCTTCCATTCCTAACTTCTGAGCTCCTAATACTCTTCCGTGTCCTGCTATGATTCCGTATTCGCTATCAATTATTACAGGATTGATAAATCCGAACTCTTTTATTGAAGTAGCTATTTTCTCTACCTGCTCTTCACTATGAGTTCTTGCATTGTTCTCGTATGGCTTTAATTTTTCTATTTTTACATTTTCATATCTTCTCATTCTGTATCCTCCATTTTCCAAAAAACTCACGAGAAAAATAAAACGGTGTGAATGTAGGTGGCTGGTCGGTCTTGAAAAAAAATAAAAAGAACTGCTGTTAATGGTGGGGGGATTGTTTATTTTCCGGCTACCATTTCTTGCAATTCTTCTCTTGGTATCTGTCCTGATTCTGCCATCTCGTGATGATACCTACACAATGTTATTAAATTATTACTATCTAATCTTTTTGAATAGTCTTCTTCTAGTGGTACTATGTGATGGACTTCTAGATCCTTATAGGTGTACCTGTAATTGGTATTGTACTTATCTGTTATGCATACCTGACATAGATACTTATCTCTCTGCCTGATGCTACGGCTCTTTTCTGTCCACTTGTTAGTCTTTCTGAACTTACTAGCTTCTGTCTTCTTTTGTGGTTTCTTTCTCTTACACACCTTATTGAAGTCATGTATCTTTCCACATATGGAGCAAGTCTTCAGCATCCTGTTCACATCCTTTTTATTTTATCAAAAAAAGACTACCCTTTAGGTAATCTCTTACAATATCATTATATCACTATGTAGTGTGCCATAGTGTGCCAACTTTACTTTTTTAACATTATTAATTCATTTTTTAAAGATTTGACTTTAATCCTTAACCTTTTGTTCTCCTCTCTGAGTCTTTTTATTTCTAAGGGTTCTCCTAGCTTTTCAAGTATCTTTTTAAAGCATTCATCTTTGACTTCTTCTTTTAGTGTTTCATATTCTGTTTCTAGCTTATTATACTTTCGTAATAGTTTTACATATCTGCTAATTTTCTCTATCATACTTATTCCTTTCTAAGTATTCGCTATGCTTTCTGTGAACTGATCTTAATGACATACATAATTCATTTGCTATCTGTTCCCATTTCTTTAATTCGATATATCTCTTCGAAAATATCAATCTTAATTCTGCATCATCTATTTTTGAGATATATTCTTCAATTTGAAGTAGTTTTACCATAGCTTCTGCTTTTCTTTTTTCTAATTTGTTTTTTAGAGTAATAAGTAATTCAGTTGTTTTATTTACTGGATCTGATTTTCCACTACCTCGAGGCATCCCTGTTAATTTAGAACTACCAATAATAGTATTTTGAACTTCTAATATTCTTTCCTCTAGTTCTCTAATTTCGAGAGTTATATAGTAATATTTGGATAACTCTCTTTTATTCATCATCTTCCTCCAACCAATCATAATCAAATAAATCTGGCATAGGATTATTAAATTTAGGTTCTAACATTTTATCTTCATTGTCTTTGATTTCTTGAAGAGTTCTAAGTCCTGCTGTTTTCCAATTTCTGAGTATTCCATTTACATAGTTAAATGTTCTTTTGTTATATAGTACACTTTTCATTACTGCATATTTTATTATTTCCTGATCGTAGTCTTCCATCCACGATTCTATTTTTTCAAACTCAATTGGAGATAGAGGTCTTCCGAAGTTTTCTTCAACAAACTCGTATATACTTCTTGTTGTATAACAAGAATTATCTCCCTCTTCTTTTTCTTTTTCTTTTCTTTCCTTATTCTCTTCTTTATTCTTATCCTTATCCTCAAGAAGGTCATTGTTTCCTTTTTGTTTTCTTTTTGATTTTGATTTGTTTTTCTTTTGATTTTCTTTTGGTTCTTTTTGTGCATTTTTTGATTTGTTTTTGCTTGTAGTTAGATTAGGTAACATTAGAGTCCATATTGTTCTTTTAAATCCTGTTAATTCAGGTTCAATATCATCAAATACATAATTGACTATCGCTTCTAATAATTCTCTTCTATCATCCGTTTCTAAATCCTTAAGGCTTTCGTGATAACTATTAAAAAATGTAAATCCTCCTATTTTAGCCATTAGTAGTTTTTTCCTTTTTCCATTCCAATATATGACACATTTTATACATTTGACCTGCTCTGTGTTTAATATTGTTTATTGTTTCATTCATTTCTTCTTCAGTTTGGCAAATATAAAAACCTCCTGTTTTGCCACTGATACTTCCGACTATTAAATAAAATCTTTGATCCTCTCTTATATTTTGAATTACTTTTCTCATTGACTTATCGCTACTGATATTAAATCTTTTTCTTAAATCAGCATTCTTTATAAGGTTTTCTTTCCCTACATGTTTAGTAATTAAATAACTATAGACTTGTTCTTCCATTACATATCACCTCTCTTATTTTTCTTTCTTGTTTAACAAGCAAATAATTATGACTGTAATGCATATTACGATTGTTATAATTACACTATTATCCATGACTTCCTCCTATAGATAACTCTTACCAATTATATTCATAAATTCATCTCTTGTATGTGTTTCTTCATATTTCATTTGGCAGATTTTCTTTAAATATAAGTCTGTTTCGTGTCCTTTGGCTCCATGTACTCCGAATGTTCCCTGATGGTGTTCTTGGCATAGCCATACTTTGAACCCATTCTTTTCACTTATCTTTCTTTTAGCAGAACCAAAGTATATGTGGTGATCCTGAATATTTACCTGCTTGGAGCATATAAAACATTTCTTTTTATTCTGTAATATACTCTTCATTGGTTTCTATTCCTAATTCTTCTGCCCATGCTACAATGATATCCAATACCTTAGTCATTTCCTTTGTATCCATCTTTGATGTTCCTACAAAGCATTTATACACTATAAACTCTTTTCCATTCTCTACTGTAGGTCTTACTACCCTGACAGCTCTAAAATTCTTTTTTAATTCATCTTCTACATCTTTTGTTCCTAATAGATAGATGTACTTTGCATTTGCTTCTTCTAATGCTAATGAATATATTTCTACTTCAGTTTGATTCATTGATTCGTGGTGTGCTATTTCGTGAATTAGAGCCCACATATACTTATTCTGTTGAATAGTTCTTTTACTCCTTACTTCTTTTATTTCAAATACATATTCTTTATTTAGATCTAAATCTAGATCTAATTGCTGGTTTTCTACTAAAAGCATCTGTTTATTTATATTTCTAAAAACCTGCTTTACTATAGCTATTGTTCTCATTAGAATGGTAGGTCATCATCTGATATTTCTACACTATCTCCAAAGTCAGTGAATGGATCCTCTTCTGGTTCAGGATAATCTGGTGCTGGAGCATCCTCTCTTGGTTTTGATTCTAAAAAGTCAAAGTCTTCAATTATTACATCAGTTTGATATCCAATACTTCCATCTTGTTTTTCATATCTTGTAGTCTGCAGTCTTCCTGCCACTCCAAATCTATGACCTTTTTTTACATTGCTACATATAACTTCTGCTCTTTTATCCCATGCTACTATGTTAAAAAAGTCAGCATCATATTCTCCATCTTTATTTTTGAAGTTTCTATTTACTGCTAATGAAAATCTTGTATAAGCCTTATTGCTTTCCGTATATCTTAATTCAGGATCAGCAGTTAATCTTCCCGTTAATTCTATTCTATTCATTATTATTATTCCTTTCTTCCAAATATTTTTTTACTAGCATTAAACTCATATCTTCGTTGATAGGTAATGCAATATATTTTCTTACATCTTCTCTTAGATGTAATCCTCTTAAGAATGTTATTTCTTTGCCATAACATTGTTGATATCCTATTCTGTAAAGATTTGTTTGGTATGCTACATATTCCTTATCAAACGTACTTGTTCTTTTTATATCAGCCACTCCTATTTGATCTTTTTCTTTTAATATCAAATCTATTCTTCCTGCACATACAGGTTTATCATCCAGGAATAGTACTATTGGTATTTCATTCTCTAAGCATTCAAATTCAAATCTTTTTTTAAGAAATTTATAGTTTCTTAATTCTTTTATTTCTGTGTTATCTATATTTCTCTTTTCATAGTCTTCTATAGCTTGATGAACCATAGTTCCCTTTTCAGATGCTTTCTGTAATACTTCTTTTGAAATTCCGTTATACTTATTTCCAAACTTAATCTTTAATATTTGAGTCACGCTTGGAAGAATTACTCCATTAAATAGATATGTGTGTGTTTCATCTATATATTCAAGTAATCCTCCAGCTATTTTCCAACTTTCTATCATTTTGTTTTAATTGTTATATAGGCTGACTTTTTACCATCTAAGGTTACATATTCATCATATAGATCTGGATGGTCTTCTCTAAATCTTAATTGGTTAAATTTCTCTAAATTATCTTTAGCTTCAATATATGAAATAGTAATTCCCTTTTGCTCGTTTTCAATTTTGAATATTCCCATTTCTTCCATTTCATTTAATAAAATCTTTTTATAGTCATCTTGTTTATTTTTTAATTCTTTTATCTTTTTTTCAATATCCACTATCATGTCCATTGCTTCTGGTTTCACTATAAATTCATTTTTTTCAGTTCCTAATGTTATAATCTTATTCATACTATTTTTCCTCTTTTCTACTACTTATTATTTTTGATGCTTCTGCTACAGAAAGCTCTTCGATTTTCACTTTGTTATATTGTTTCATCATTTCTTTTAATTCCTCTTTATTGTCATTAAATAATGATTTAATCATATCGATCTGACCTTTTGTGATCCCATTTCTTTTTTGCACAGTCTTCGTTATTGCTTTTCTGGTTTCTGCTTTTTCTTCTTCTCTTTCAGGATCATCTTTTGTAGCAACTAAAAATGTTGATGATAAAAACTTTTTAATAGCTCCTGTTGTAGCTTTATACCCAGCTTTATCTCCTCTGTCTAATCCCTCTCCTGTATGTCTACTTGTTTCTGAATATCCTGTATCTACATCAATTAAAGTACAAGCAAGTGTTACCACTCTACCGAATGGCTGTTTATCTGTTCCATCGAAAGTTCCATAATCTGCTTCATCGATTCGTAGTTCTATTCCATGTTTACTAAATAGTTCTGTGAATAATTCTTTATATTGAGCTTCACTAAAATAATCATAATTGTCATAGTCGTTGTGAGCTCCTTTTGGAAGTATTCCTCTTTCATGTAATTCTTTTCTAACGTTGTTTTTCTTTTTTTGAAGACTTATTATGTCTTCTGGTTTTACCTTTTCATATATTACTTCTTTATCTTTATCATTCATCATTAATATCACCTCTTACAATTAATCTTCGTTTCAACCTCTGTTCACTTATGTCAAAGTATTCTAAAACGTAATCCATTTTAACTTTTCCTCTAGGGCTTATTATTCTTTTACCTGATTCTTTAATCATCGTTCTAATTTCTGTCATGTACTGATATGCCTTGTTGATCCCACAGCACCCTAATCTTTGTATATCATTTATGTCTGCAAAATCATGTGATGCTATTTCTAATATTTCTTTTGCTGTTAGTGATTTTTTAGTCAAGATCACACCTCTTCTCAACAATAAAATATGGTTTATCGGTGTTATTAATTATTTTTGTAAGTTTTAGGCAAACAAAAAACAACTGGCATATTATTATCAACTCGGGTAATAATAGCAAAGTTGCTCTTACCCAAGGCTTCAATTTATATTTTGGTTTCATCTTTTACTCCTTTCATTTATAAATTTTTTAAACAATTAGTGTGCGAAACTAAAGGTTTTCTTCACCGTTTTGGTGAGTTGTAGGTAAAAAAATATCTTCGAGATTCTTCCCGAACAATTTAGCTATCGAGAACATTTCTTCACTTGTAAATAAAGATCTTCCAGCTTCTTTATTTTGATATGTTCTCAATGTAATACCTAAGTGCTTTGCTATTTCTTGTTGTGTGTATCCATATACTTGTCTTAGGTGTTTTAATTTTTCCTGCATCTTTCTCCTCCTCTCTCCTGAATTACATCTTAATCATATCACCAATTTGGTGATTACACAATAGCTTTTTAGAAATTTTTTTCATTTTTTTTGAAAAATTATACCAGAATGGTGAAAATTATGCTATACTATATATGGAGGTGCATATTGTGGATGTAAATAAATATGTTGCTGATAAAATCAAATACTTTAGAACATCTAAAAATATAACTCAGGATGAACTTGCAGAGATGTTAGATACTACATATCAATCTATTTCCAGGTATGAAACTGGAGATAGAAAAACTAATAATGAGTTGCTATTTAAACTATCTAAAATATTTAATGTTTCTATCAACGACTTTTTCCCACCTGTAGACAACGGGGACTTTGATTCGATTACCATTGGAAGTTATATTAGAACTCCTGTGTTAGGAACTATCAAAGCTGGAATACCTATAGAAGCACAGGAAGATCTTCTTGGTTATATTGATATTCCCGAGAGTATGTTCTACGGGGGTAGAGATTATTTTGGTTTGAAGATATCTGGCAACAGTATGTCACCTGATTATCAAGATGGTGAGATTGTTATATTTGAAAAGACTAGCGATCTATCTAGATGTAATGGCGAAGATTGTGCTGTCATGGTCAACCATACAGAATGCACATTCAAGCAATTCTTCTATGATGATAACGGAGTCACTTTAGTTCCTTATAACAGAAATGAATTTAGTATTCAACACTATTCTCCAGAAGATGCTGAGAATTTACCTATTACAATAATAGGATTAGCTTCTGGAGCTTGGAGACCTATAAAAAGAAAAAATCCTGAACACCAGGATGACCATCAACTTAGTATATTTCAATAAAAAAAAGACCTGCTCTGGAAAGCAGGTCAGAGAAAACCTTTAGTTTCGCACACTAATAAACAAATTTATAAATAAAAAAATATAAATTGCCTTGGTTTTCATATGCAATTATATCACTATTTATAAATTTTTACAAGTTTTCACGGTAAGGAGAGTGATATATATGCCTGTTTATAAGTCTAAGACACCTACGAAAGACGGGAGACAATGGTTTTTTAAAGTATCATATGTTGATTCATATGGTAATACACAAAAGTATGTAAGTAAGAAGTTTATTCGACAATCTGATGCTAAGGATGAAGAACGAATATTTATGACTCAGGTAAAAGATGAAAGAAAAAATATTGGTTCTATGACTCTTGGCGAACTATGGGATGATTTTGTTGCCTATCAGGATTCAAGAGTAAAAATTAGCACTAAAGCAAATTATAAACACTCGAGACCATATTTTGAAAAACTATTCAATATTCCATGTAGGTCATTTACTATTAAGCAATTTGAAAGTTTAAGAAATGATTTAATAAAAAATGATAAAATTAAAACGGTTTCAAAGAATGATAAATTAAAGGTTTTTAGGACAGTTCTTAATTATGGTAGAAAAGTATATGGTTATGATTTTTCATCCGTTCTAGCAACTCCATCTCGTATTAAGGATCCAAACAAAATTAAAACTGAGCATACAGTTTATTCTACTGAAGAGTTTCAACAATTTCTAAGTGCTGAGGATAATTTAAGATTTAGATGCTTATGGGAGATGCTATACTTTTGTGGTTTAAGAATTGGTGAAGCTCGTGGTCTTCAATGGAGAGATATCGATTGGAACACAAATACTGTTTCAATAAATAAACAAGTTATGAGTATTGATAATATTGGAACTAACTATTATGTATCCACATTAAAGACATCTTCAAGTTATAGAAAATTGGTAATGTGTACTTCCCTAGCTAACGATCTCAAAAGATATCAGGAAGAATGCAAACAATTTGATAATTACTCTGATGATTTCTGGATCTTTGGTGATGATTATGGAGTCATGCCATTATCACATAATAAGCCTCAGAGGAGAAAGAAAAAGATTGCAAATATAGCTGGTGTGAAAGTCATTAGATTACATGATTTCAGACATTCGTGTGCCTCTATGTTAATTAGTAAAGGTGTTCCTATTCCTACTGTTTCAAAATATCTAGGTCATGCTAATATTACAGAAACACTTAATACATACTCACATTCTTTGGCTTCTGATTTTGACAATGTATCAAATGTTTTAGATAATATTTTTTAACAAAAAAAGAGGCTTTTAATAAACCTCTTTTAAATTTGTTCAGGGTATCTAAAAGGTATCTAATTCACGTTTTTTCACTTTTTTTAATATTGAAATCTTCGCAAACCCTTGATTTTCCTTACTTTCCACAACACTGCTTATATTTCTTACCACTGCCACATGGACAAGGCTCGTTTCTTCCAACTTTATTTGATTTTGATTGTGTTGTTGTTTTTTCTTCTCCAGAATTTGCTTGTTTACTGCTTACTTCTTTTCTCTCTAAATTTTGTCTTACTTCTGCTTTTAGTAAATATAAAGTAATGTCTTTATTTATTTGGTCTAACATGTTGTCAAATAATGCAAACCCCTCATTTATATAGGCTTGTATTGGACTTTCTTGTGCATATCCTCTTAATCCTATACCTTCTCTTAGATGATCCATTGTATTGATATGATCCATCCAATAGTTATCTATTACACTTAGAGATATTGTTTTTTCAAACTCATCTACTATCTCTGGATTTAGTTCTTTCAATTTATCATCATATTCTTTTTTTACTTTGTTAAATATTACTTCTTCAACATCTTCAGGTGATTTGCCACTTATATCTTTTGCTTGAATTTTCTGTTTATTAAATAAGTTTTCATTAACATATTCTAATATTTCTAGAATATCTTTATCTCCAAAGTTTCCCTTTTCATCTATATGATTTCTAATCAGTTCTTTTATATGTCCTTGAAAAGATTCGATTACTTGATTGTGGATATTTTCACTATCTAATATTTCATTTCTTCTTTCATACATAATTTCTCTATGTTTACTCATAACATCATCGTATTGTAAAAGTGTTTTTCTAATATCAAAGTTATTTCCCTCAACTCTTTTTTGTGCTGTTTCAACAGAATGAGTTATGGTCTTACTTCTCATATTTCTTTCGCTATTTAAACCAACCATATCAAGTATTGTTTTAAATCTATCTGTACCAAATCTTACTAATAAATCATCTTCAAAAGATACAAAGAATTGGCTATAACCTGGATCTCCTTGTCTTCCTGATCTACCTCTTAGCTGATTATCAATACGTCTTGACTCATGTCTTTCAGTACCAATTACACATAAACCTCCAAGTTCTTTAACTCCTTCTCCAAGTTTAATGTCTGTACCACGCCCCGCCATGTTTGTTGCTATTGTAACTGATCCTTTTTGACCTGCTTTAGCAATTATTTCTGCTTCTCTTGCGTGATTCTTAGCATTAAGTATTTCGTGTGGTATTACTTTTTTCTTAAGTAGACTACTTATTAGTTCATTTGTTTCAATTGCTATTGTACCTACTAGGATTGGTTGACCTTCATTATGTCTCTTTTCTATTTCATTTACTATTGCTTTGTATTTTTCTTCTTTTGTTGAATATATCAAGTCTGCTTCATTTATTCTTATTACTGGCATATTAGTAGGTATTTGTATTACATACATATTATAAATATTTCTAAATTCTTCTTCTTCAGTTTTAGCTGTTCCTGTCATACCTGCTAATTTTTCATACATTCTAAAATAATTCTGAAATGTAATTGTAGCAAGAGTTCTTGTTTCTTCTTGTATTGTTACTCCTTCTTTTGCTTCAATTGCTTGATGAAGGCCATCACTAAATGCTCTACCATGCATAAGTCTTCCAGTAAACTGGTCTACAATTATTATTTTATCTTCTTGTACTACATAATCAACATCATTTTTCATTGTATAATTTGCTTTTAGTGATTGATTAATATGATGTACTAAACTACTATTTTTTATATCAAACATATTATCTAATTTAAAATAGTGTTCTGCCTTTTTTGCTCCTTCTTCTGTAAGGGTAATATCTCTAGTTTTTTGATCTATTGTATAATCTTCGTTCTCTTTTAATGTTTTTACATATCTATCGGCATCTTTATATAAATTTGCTAATTTCATTTGACCACCAGATATAATAAGTGGTGTCCTAGCTTCATCAATAAATACGGAATCCACTTCATCGACAATTGCAAAGAATAATGGTCTTTGTACTCTATTTTCTGCTTTTACAACCATATTGTCTCTTAAATAATCAAACCCCAATTCGTTGTTTGTTGTATATAAAATATCACATAAATATGCTTCTCTTTTTTCTTTAGGAGATAACTCTCTTAAGTTTACTCCTACAGATAATCCTAAGAATTTAAATATTTGTCCCATCCACTCAGCATCTCTTTGAGCAAGATATTCATTTACTGTAACTATATGAACTCCTCGCTCTAAAAGGGCATTTAGATATGCTGTCATAACAGATGTTAGAGTTTTTCCTTCACCAGTTTTCATCTCTGCTATATTACCAAAGTGAAGGGCAAGTGCTCCTAATACTTGACAATAATAAGGTTTTTCTTTTAATACTCTATATGATGCTTCTCTAACTATTGCAAAAGCATCTGGAATAATTTCGTCCAGTTCCTTACCATCTTTTAGTTCTTTTTTTAATACTTCTTTTTGATTTTTTAATTCTTCATCAGTATATTTTTTATATTTTTCTTCTAATTCAAAAACTTGATCAGCTATTTTCTTAAATTTTTCTAATTCTCTATATTCGTGATCAAATACTTTAAATAAATTCTTAAACACATTATCACCTCTTATGTATTTTAACAAAAAAATAAAAATAGTTAAAGTAATTTAACTATTTTTTTGTTTATTCAGTTTCTATTACTCCATATCCCCCGTCTTTTCTTCTATATAGTACACAGATTTTCATAATATCTGAATCCTTATATACGAAGAATGTATGATCAAGCATATTCATTTGTAATATTGCCTCATCTCTACTTGTGGGTTTTAATTCAACTTTTTTAACTTTAATAATATCTGCTTTTTCTTCATCCTCTTCTTCGTAACTATCTATATCAAATATTATTTGTTTGGTTTTTGATATTATCTTGTTCTTATTTTTTACAATTTGTCTTTCTAGTTTGTCTACTAGTAAGTCAATTGCAGAATATAAATCGAGATTCTCTTCTTCATTTCTAATAACAAACTTATCTGTTGGTATTGTTACTTCGATCCTCTTACATTTATCTCTTAGTGAAATAACAACTGATGCTTCTACTTTGTTTGAGTCTTTAAAATATTTGTTTAATCTATTTAGCTTTTCTTCTGAATATTTTTTTATTGCATTAGTTATTGTTACTTTTTCTCCTCTAAAAGAGTACTTCATAATATCAATCCTTTCTAATAATATTTTAACATATATTTAGCTGTTTTTTTCTAAAACTTACTGTTTTCTATTTCTTCTACATAATTTGCTTGTAATCCTTTGTTTGTCTTGCTAACTTGATATTTAACTATCTGTCCACTTTCAAGGCTTTTATAACCTTCTTGTTTTATAACAGAATAGTGAACAAAAATATCTTCGTTATTTTCTCCTTCAATAAAACCATAGCCCTTTTCATTGTTAAACCATTTAACAATTCCTTTTTCCATATTTTCCTCCTTTTATAAAATATTATTTTATTTTTTATTCATTTTATTAGTTTTTAATTAAAATGATACTTTTTTGAATTAGTTGGTCATTTTTACAATTTCATTCCCTTTTTTTACTAATAAATTTAACTTTTGTTTAACTTATTACTACAATTATTTTTATATAATTATTTTTGCTACTATTTTTTTGAGGTGAACTAGTTGCAAGAAAAAACAGTCTTATTTTTTAAAAACTTTATAACAAATAGAAAAAGTTTAAATAGTAAAGAGATTGATGGATTAATATATGGATTAAATGTGCTTTATATTTTTATATCAAAAAGTCTATTTATATTTACTTTGGCTTTTATATTTAATATTGAAAAAGAACTATTTCTGCTACTTATATTTTTTAATATAAATAGGTTCTTTGCTGGAGGTATTCACTTAAAAGACTCTACTCTATGCTATATAATATCTGCTTTCTCATTTTTAGTTTTATCTTTTTTAATAAAATTTTTAATGTTTAATAGTTTGTTTTTACTTCTATTTTCCTTTTCTTTAATATCATTTATTTTATATTCTCCTGCTGATACTAGAAAGAAGCCAATAATAAATTATAAAAAGAGATTAGTGTTAAAAGTATTTTCTATAATTATATGTATTATATACTTTCTTATTAGCATATTTATTAAAAACAAGTTGCTAATATATGTTCTGATCTTTAGTTCTGTATTCGAATCAATATTAATTCTTCCAATAACATACAAGTTATTTAAAGAACCATATGGTAATTATAAATATTATAAATGAAAGGAGGTGTTTTATGTTAAATATTTTTGCAAATATTCTATTTAAATCAAGCCTAATATTAACAAGTACATCAACACAGGGTTGTATTATATGCTGGCTTGATGAACCAGAAATGCCAAAGAGTTATATAAAGTAAAAAGATTGTGAAGTTCACAATCTTTTTTTATTTACTGGTGGACCCTGTAGGACTCGAACCTACGACCGCCCGGTTATGAGCCGGATGCTCTAACCAACTGAGCTAAGGGTCCATTTGCTCAACTGCTAATTTATATTAACATATTATTTATTTATAATCAATAATTTTATACTATTTTTTTATTAAAACGGTTTACTTATTTCTACTTCAGTAATAAAGGTGTTCTCACTTGTTTTTTGATTAATACTTATGCTTTTTTGACCATTAATAATCTCTTTTAATATTAATAAACCATATCCCCTCTTTTTAGTATTTATTTCTGATTGCGGTTCTAATTTTGTTATTATATTTTTATTTTTAAAAGTGTTGTCTATTATAAACACGGCTTTGTTTTCTCTAATATATATTTGCATTAGTATTTCTTTTTTTGTTGTAGTACTTGCTGCTTCTATTGCATTATCCAGGCATACTCCAAGAACTTTTGTTAGTTTAGTATAAATCTTTTCATTTGCTTTTGAAAAATAGTTTTTAATTTTTTTATCTATGTATAGTTCATACACAAGATTTCTTTCTTCCATTTCTAATATTTTATAATAAAATAGACCTTTTAATCCACCATTTGGTAAGTTATTTAATTGACTGACCAAATAATTACTTTTGTTGTTCCCTATATCTTTTGTTATTTCTGTTAAATATTTTCTTAGTTTTTTTATATTAGTATCTGCATATCCTCTTATTACAAGAAGTTGGTTTTTAAATTCATGATTTGTCTTTCCTTGTTGTGTAATAATCTTTTCGTATTTATTTAAATATTTCATCATTTGTTCATTTGCTTTATTTAAATTATATATATCTATTTTTGAATTTAATACTGCAATTAATAAAATTGAGATAAATATTATGAAAACTAAGTTTAATAGGAAATCATTGTAATTTTTTGTTAATGTTGCATTTTTAGCTACTAATAAATATAAAATTAATAGTATTATAACTATTATGTAATATTTAACTTTTGATGTTTCAAACCAAAAAATTAGCTTCTTTGTGATTTCTCTTATTTTTTTAAACGATATTATTACACTCATTAGTATTGCTATTGATACATTTAATATAACCATTATTAGTTGATTTGTCTTTATTGTATCTATTTCTATATTAAATCCAAATACCAATAATATCGATACAATTATTTCTGATATTGTTACCATAAACATAATTATAAATCCAATTGAAATTGATTTTATTATGTTTTGTTTTAATATAAAAAGTGTAAGTAATGAATGAATTAAAAGTCCATATATAAATCTAAATTGTATAGGAATATAAATTGTGCTTACAATATTTGCCACAAATAGTATCATAAAAAACATTATACTTACTTTTATTTGATTATATTTTAATACATTTAATATTATATATGTTGCTGCTGCTGTTATTGAAAAGCATATTATTATTAAATTAATTATTTGCATGTGTCTTTATCTCCTTTTTTCCCTTTCTTGAGAGATAATTTATTATATCCCCATTTTTTAATTTTATTATGTTGTTTTTGCTATCAATCTTACTTATATAATCTTTATTTAATATATAACTCCTATGTACTCTTATAAATCTTGAGTCTATCTTTTTTTCTATACTAATAAGTGATTCATTTGTAAAATATTCTTCATTAATTGTTACTATTTGTGTTTTGCTTTTACCTTTTTCCCTTGATAGATATATTATACTATCAATATTTATATAGTTTCTTTGATAATCACTTTTTATTATTAGATTCTTTTTATTATTATTTATTTCTATAACTTTTTCTAAAGACTTTTTTAAATTTCTTTCAAAGTTGTCATATTTTGATATAAAGTCGAATATTAATAGTTTACCTTTTAATACCTGCATTTCTAACTCGTTATGTACTGTCTGTATTAATATCTTGCTTTCCCAATCCTTTTCCCTTATTTCTCTAGCTATATCTATTCCTGATTTTCCAGGAAATTCAATATCTAAAATATATATTTTTTCTTTTTTTGAATCTTTTATTAATGTGCTTAACTCTTTGCAGTATTTATTATATGTTTTTACTGAATAATTAAAATTGAATGGCATAGTTATTTGAGATATTATTTTTCTATCAATTTTTTGTATTTCTTCATTATCTTCACATATTATAAACTCCATTTTACCTCCTAAAAAAAGCAGTATATTACAAATATACTACTTTGTTATCTGAATAAAATCCCAAATAAAATTTGTTATTAAATATCCTACTATAAGAGATATAAATATATATAACAACTTTATTTGATTAATATGATTCTTTTTAAATAGATGCTCAATATTTAATGATGATACTGCCCAAATTGAAAGAGGTATTATCAATAAATAAAGTACTACTTTATATTGCATCATTCTCCTCATATTTGCTTATTTTCTCAATTCTTCTAGCATATCTGTCATCACTTAGAAATTTTGAATTAATAAATTGTTCTATACTTTCTGCTATGAAATTTGATCCCTTTATTGCTCCAAATGCTAATATATTTGCATTATGGTGTTCTTTAGCTTGTATTGCATCTGAGAAGGAATCAACTTTTACACATCTTATTTTTTTAACTTTGTTACATATCATTGCAAATCCATTTCCTGTCTTGCATATACCTATTCCCAATGCATCGTTACTTAGTGCGATTTGTTCTCCTAATTTAATTCCATAATCTACATAGTCAACATTTTCTAATCCATCTGTTCCAATATCTTCAACATCATATCCTTTTTCTCGAAGCTCATTAACAACTTCTTTTTTTACGATATATCCTCCATGATCACTTGCTATAACTATTTTCATGTTCCCTCCTGAACTATTTTTTTTGGATTTTAATATTTAATTGGTATATTGTATCGAAATTAAACTCTTCAAGTTTTATATCTATATTCTGCGCCTTTAATTCATTTACTAATTGTTTAATCTTATCAACTGAACCCATTACTGAATTACTCGTGCCAGGATTAAAGTCTACTGTTTGATTTATTTGTGGTTGTTCTGCTATGCTTTCGTTGTCTTCTACAAAATCTTCTCCCGCAACATCAAACAAAAACTTGTTGTCTGGTTTTTTATCTTCTTCTATTACAAAATTATTTGCAGGAGATAATCCAGTTATATTTGGAGCTTCTACTTGTCCAACACTACTTAATTCTGGTATTGAACTTTCTCCAATATCTTCTTTTGGCATCTCAATTTTTGTTTCTAATTCTAAATTTATTGGCTCTTGAATTGGTGCTTGCTCTTCTGGTTGTATTTCTTTTTCTATTTGTATTGAGTCTTGTTCCTCTGGTTGAATCTCTGGCTGCAATTGCACCGGTTCTTCATCTTCTTCTTTTATTGGTCCTAGTATTTGTGTTTTCTCCAACTCGGTTTCCTCCGTGCTTACTTCTTCTTGTTCTGGTTTAACTACAGCTTCCTTTATATATTTTTCAGTATCTCTAACATTCAATCTTTTTGAAACTATCTCACTTAGTATTCTTTCTTGCTCTGCTTGATCAATTACTTGTAATAAACTTCTGGCATGTCTTTCAGAGATTGCGTTATTTAGTAATGCTTCTTGTACTGCTTCAGATAAATTTAATAATCTAAGTTTATTTGACACTGTTGATTGACTTTTGCCCATTCTTGATGCTAATTGATCTTGTATTAAAAACCCATTATCTAATAGTTTTTTATATGCTCTTGCTTCTTCTATTGGTGTTAAGTTTGTTCTTTGAGTGTTTTCTAGTATAGCAACTTCTGCACTGTCTTTGTCGGTTAATTCCATTATAACTGCTGGTACTTTTGTTAAACCCACCATTTTTGCTGCTTTTAATCTTCTTTCACCAGCAATAATCTCGTATTTATCTCCAATTTTTCTTAATACTAGTGGTTGAATTATTCCATGTTGCTCAATAGATTTAGCCAATTCTAATAATGCTTGTTGATCAAACACTAATCTTGGATTAAATCTATTTGGAACTATGTCATCGACATTTATTTTATATACTAAAGTCTCTTCACCCATAAACTATCCCTCTTTATTCTTTTTCTACTATACATCTTATATAATACAATATTTTTTTATTTATTACAATGAATTTTTTTTGATTTCTGAAAATCTTCTTGGGTATTTTTTATCGTTTTCATTGTTTTTTTTAATAATTATTATTGATCTTTTACTATTTTCTATTGGCAATTTAAATTTTATTATGTTTTTAATATTGCTATTTAATATACTTATTGCTTTGTTTGCTTCTCTTATTTCTTCATCTGCGTCTGCTTTCATTGAAATAAAATTTCCATTAACTTTTAATAATGGTATGCATAGTTCACAAAGTATATTTAGTTTGGCAACTGCTCTTGTTATGACTACATCATATCTTTTATCTGAGTCTTTTACATAGTCTTCTACCCTATTACATACTACAATAACATCTTCTATTTCTAATTCTTTTAAAATTGTATTTAAAAACTCTGCCTTTTTATGAGATGAATCAATTAGTGTTAATTTTATTTCTGGAATTAGTAGTTTTAATACTATTCCAGGAAAACCGGCACCTGTTCCCACGTCACATATTTCTACTTCTTTTACTATTTCTTTAGAAAGAATAGCTGTTGCACTATCATAAAAATGTTTCAGATATACTGCTTCTTTTTCAATAATACTTGTTAAATTAAATTTTTTATTGTATTCTTTTAAAAGATTATAGTATTTATTAAACTTCTCTTTTGTTTCCTGATTAATACAAATTCCTAATTTATTAATTTTTTCTACAAATATTTCTTCACTCATTATAATACCTCTTTAAATATACTAGTATCATTGTTATGTCTGTAGGATTTATTCCACTTATTCTTGATGCTTGTCCTATTGTATATGGTTTTATTTTAATTAATTTTTGTCTTGCCTCTGTTGCTATGTTTTTTATTTTATTATAATCAATATCGGTAGGTATTTCTTTTTCTTCATACTTAATAATCTTTTCTACTTCTTTTTGTGCTTTTTTTATATATCCTTCATATTTTATTGCTATTTCTACTTGCTCAAGTGCTTCTTTTGAATATTCTTTTGTTAATTTACTTAAATAGCTATTTACTTTTTCTTCAGTTTTTTTCAAGTGTTCATATAAGTTTGTTTTATATTTTGGAATAGTAATTTTTTTAAGTTCTTGTATAATATTCTCTATTTCTTCATTCTTTTTTACTAATTTTTTATATCTTTGCTTTGATAACAGTCCTATTTCATATGCCTTTTTACTTAATCTTTGATCAGCGTTATCTGATCTTAATAGTAATCTATGCTCTGCTCTTGATGTCAATAACCTATATGGTTCTTCCGTACCTTTTGTTACTAGGTCATCAATCATAACTCCAATATATGCTTCGTTTCTTTTTAATATAAATGGATCTTTTTTATTTATTTTTTGTACAGCATTTATTCCTGCAATTATTCCCTGTGCTGCCGCCTCTTCATATCCACTGGTTCCATTTATTTGTCCAGCAGTGAAAAGATTTTCAATTACTTTTGTTTCCAAACTCAATTTTAATTGCAGTGGATTAATTGCATCATACTCTATTGCATATGCATATTTTAAAATTTCTGCATTTTCTAGTCCTTTTAAAGAGTTTACCATTTTTTCTTGAATCTCTGTTGGCATACTTGTAGAAAATCCTTGTAAGTAGACCGTGTTATAGTTTTTATCTTCTGGTTCTAAAAACAACTGATGTCTTTCTTTTTCTGAAAATTTTACTACTTTATCTTCTATAGATGGACAATATCTTGGTCCTACTCCTAGTTTTTCATAAAAGCCACCATACATACTTGATTTATCCAAATTATTTCTTATTATTTTATGTGTTTCACTATTTGTATAAGTTAAATAGCAAGATACCTGCTTTTTAAAGTTGTAATATGGCTTGTTTTCATAACTAAAGACAAGAATTTCGTCATCTCCTTGTTCTTCTTTTAATATTGAAAAATTAATACTCGATGTTTTTAATCTTGGTGGTGTCCCTGTTTTTAATCTCATAATTTCAAAACCAAGAGTTTTTAAATTGTCACTCAACTTCATGCTTGGTTCTTCTCCATGTGGTCCTTCTTCTTTTCTTGTATCTCCAACCAAAATATTTGCTTTAAGATATGTTCCTGTTGTTAATATGACTGCTTTACTATAGATTTCTTCTCCATTGCTTAATTTTATACCTCTAATCTTTTTGCCTTTAACTATTAGAGATTCAACCATTCCTTGTTTAATTTCTAAATTTTTTTGCTTTCTTAATGTTTCTAACATAATTTTATGATATTTATCTTTATCTATTTGTGCTCTTAAACTTCTTACAGCTGGCCCTTTTGAACTGTTTAGCATTTTAATTTGTATTAATGCTTTGTCAGCACTTATACCCATTGTTCCACCTAATGCATCTATTTCTCTAACAACAATTCCTTTTGCACTACCTCCAATAGATGGATTACATGGCATATCTGCAATATTCTTTACATTGCTGGTGATTAAAAGTGTTTTGCTATTCATCCTTGCTGCTGAAAGACATGCCTCTATTCCTGCGTGTCCTCCACCAACTACAATAACATCATATTCTTTTATAGTAATCACCTACTTCCCAATACAAAATTGGTTAAATAATTCTTCGATTAATTCTTCTTTATATGATTTACCAATTATTTCATCTAATTTTTCAATAATTAGTTTTATATCTATTTCTATCATATCTATTTCTATATTTTCTTTTATTGTTTTTAATATTTCTTTTGATATTTTCTGTGCTTCTTTTAACAGGTTTATTTGTCTTGCTGTACTTAAGTATGTAAAATCTTTATTGATAAAACTACCAATATTAAATATATTAGTCATTTCATTTTTTAATTCTTTTATTCCTTCTTTTGTTTTAGTGCTTAAGTATATTCCTTTACATATATTATCAATTTTATTCTCTTTATCTTTTTTGTTATAAACTATTATTCTTTTTTTATTCTTTGTTTCTTCTAGTAATTTTTTATCTGCTACAGACAACTTTCTTGATGAATCTAGAACTAATATAATTAGGTCTGCATCTTTTATCTTTTCCTTACTTTTAATAATTCCTTTTTTTTCTACAATATCTTGTGATTCTCTAATTCCTGCTGTATCATATAAATTAAATATTATTCCATTTATTAATATTCTTCCTTCTACTATATCTCTAGTTGTTCCTGCTTTATGAGTTACAATTGCTTTTTCTTCTCCAATTAAAGTGTTTAGTAAAGAACTTTTCCCAACGTTTGGATTACCTACTATTGCTACTTTTATTCCTTCTTTTATTATCTTTTTATTTTCTGATTCTTCAATAATATTATATATTTTTTTCTCTATTTGCTTTATTTCTTTTTCTATTTTTTTTCTTGTTACTATTTCTATATCCTCATATTCTGGATAGTCTATATTTACTTCAATATTAGATAGTAGTACTAGCAACATTTTTCTTAGTTCCTCAATCATTTTTGTTACATTTCCTGTTATTTCTTGAACCGCTGCTTTCCTTGCTTGTTCTGTCTCTGCATTAATTGTATCCATCACACCTTCTGCTTGAATTAAATCTATTCTTCCATTTAAAAAAGCTCTTTTTGTAAATTCTCCGGGTTCTGCTCTTCTTGCTCCATTATTTAGTAATACTTCTAAAATTTTATTGGCTGTTGCTATTGATCCATGACTATTTATTTCTACTACATCTTCTTTTGTATATGTTTTTGGGGCCCTCATGATTGTTACAAGTACTTCATCAATTATTTCTTCCCCATCCATTATATATCCATAATTTATTGTGTGGCTTTTTGCATTACTTAAGTTCTTGCTGAAAACAAATGATATTATTTTTATAGCACCCTTACCACTCATTCTAATAATTGAAATTGCTCCTTCTCCTAATGCAGATGATATTGCTACTATTGTCTCATCCATATTATCGTCCCTTTCGCTTTACTAATATATCATAACATATTAAAAAAAGATAGATAACTATCTTATTCTGGCTTTATTACTACATATCTTTCTGGTTCTTCGCCTTCGCTTTCAGTTTTAATTCCTTTAAAATTTGTTAATACATTGTGTACTACCATTCTTTCATATGAATTCATTCTTTCCATTCTTATTGCTTTTTTTGTAGTAAGTACCTCCTTCGCTAGTTTTTTTGCTAAATATTCAAGATTTCCTTTTTGCTTCTCTTTATACTCTTCAACATCCATTATTATATTTACAAATATATTAATTTTATTTAGTATTGTTTGTCTTACTAGTATTTGTAGTGCCTCAATTGTCTTGCCATTTCTACCTATTAGTATTGCATTATTATCAGACATCATATTTATTTTTAAATATTTATCCTTTTTTTGTATTTCTAGACTAACATTTATTCCCATAGCTTTTACTATTTCTTGTACTAAATTTTTTACATATGAAATTAATTCTTCTTTTAGTACTACATCAATTATAACTTTTTTACTTTTAAATAGTGCTCCTGATGTTTCTTCTGAAAAAGAATAATATGTTTCTGATGCTTGGGCATTTAATTCTGATAACGCCTTTGCTAAAACTTCGTCCTCTTTTTTACCTTCGAATCTATGCTTTTTTAGTTCCATGTTTAGCTCCCTTCTTCACAATAATAGTTTGAATAATTGTGAATAGACTTGAGAATATCCAATAAATACCTATTGCTGTTGAAAGCGAGAATGATGAGAATCCAATTACTATTATCATTACCTTCATCATCATATCAGTAGTTTTATTTTCTTGTTGAACTTCTCCCTCTTTGCCATTCTTGTTTCCTGATATGCCAGTCATTTTAAATGAATAGTATGTTGTAGCTAAAATTAGTGCTACTAAAATAAAATATTGATAGTGTCCATGGGTAATTCCAAATCCTGGAGTCATTCCTAGTTTAAATCCTAAAAATGATCCTTCAAATATTTCTGGTACTCTATTTATTGCCTCTAAAAATGCTATAAATAAAGGTAACTGTATTAATCCAAATAAACATCCACTAAATAATGATATATTATGTTTTTTATATATAGCCATCATTTCCTGGCTTTTTTCCATCATTGCTTTTTGATCATCTTTTTTATCTTTATATTTTTTTTCTAAAGCATCTAGTTCTGGTTTTGCAATTTTCATCTTTTCTGATTGATTCGCCGTGCTTTTTGTAAATGGATATAGTATAAATCTTATTAGAATACTTGCTATTATAACTGCTAGACCAGAATTTTTTACAATTGATCCAATTTTAAGTATTATCCACGCTAATGGTCTTACAAATATATTTTCCCATATTCCTTCGTTGTTACTTAAAGATAATTTAAACTCACTGCAATCTGGCAATTCACTTATTTTTACTTTATTTGCATTATATAATTTAATTATTGCCTCGTCTTTTGGCTTACACAAAATGTTTTTTGTTAATGGTTGCCCTGTCGCATTTTTCCCTTCTGAATATACTATGTATGTTTTTACTTTTTTACCATCATCATTTGTTGTTGTTTTTGTAAGTCTTTGAGTACATCCTGATAAAACAATAACAATAAGTAATAAGGCAATAATTTTTTTTATGTTTTTCATTTTTTCTCCTATTATTATAATAAAACTTCCTGTAGTTCTTTTTCAAGTATAATATAATCTTGTTCTTTATCAATTTTCTTTAATACTATTATTACATAGTCATTATTTCCAGCAAATATATTTAGTCTTCTTAATGCTTCTTTAATTTTTCTTTTTACTCTGTTTCTATAAACAGCATTCCCCTGCTTTTTTGATATACATATACCAAATCTATTATTTGCTAATATATTTTCTTTTTTGTATACTGCTAAATATTGTTTTTTTATTGGTTTATTATTATTTATTATTTCGTTAAAAAGATGGCTCTCTTTTAATATATATTTTTTATTCATAATATCCCTCTCTTATAAAAAAAGCCACTTAAAATTAATAGTGGTCTTATGATGCCGATAGTTTCTTGCGGCCTTTTTTCTTTCTTCTATTAATTATATTAGATAATTTTAGTTTTCTTGCAAAAAACCCATGGTTTTTTATTTTTTTATTATTATTTGGTTGAAATGTTCTTTTCATAGTGATTTCCTCTCTCTCATAAATTCAACCATATTATAATTGTTTAAAGGTTAAAAGTCAATGTATTATATTATTTATTCTTTATACAGACTTATCCACACCAATTATTAATTTATTTTATATTATTAGTAATATTTATTGTTTTTCCACAATTTGTTTATAACTTTTTTGTTTATTTGTCAACATTAGTAATATAAATTTGTTAATTATACACATTTTATTACTATTTCTTGCTTTGTATTGTGGATAACTTTTTTATATACATTTCTTTTATTGTTTTTATTTACTATATTTGGTAAACTATTAATGTGATTACTTAAGGAGTATATTATGGATACAAAGAGTATATGGAATAATTTTTTAGAAAAAATTAAATCTAGAGTTTCACCTCTTACTTTTGAAACTTGGTTTAAAGACATATCTATACATGAATTAAAGGAAAACTCTGTTGTGATTTTGGTGCCTATGCATATTCATAAAAAACATTTAAATGAAAATTATAAAGATATCATTAATGATATTTTTACAGAGATAACAAATACTTATTTTGAAATAAGTTTTATTACTAATGATGATATTAAATCAAATGATTCTTTTGTTGAACAAGACGAAATAGGGGTTCCTTGTTTTTCTCCAGAAAAAGCAAACTTAATTACAAAATATACTTTTGATAATTTTGTAGTAGGTGACAGTAATAAATTTGCTCATACTGCTGCAGTTTCTATAGCAGAAAATCCAGGAAAAATGTATAATCCATTATTTATATATGGTAGCAGTGGACTTGGGAAAACACACTTAATGCACGCAATTGGGAATCATATACTAAAAAATAGTAATAAGAAGATTTTATATGTTACTAGCGACAATTTTATTTCTGATTTTTTAAACATTACAAAAAGAGATGAAAAGGGTAGCAATTTAGAAAATATTGATTTTTTTAAAGAAAAATATAGAAATATAGATGTTTTGTTAATAGATGATATTCAATTTTTAAGTAGAGCAACACAAACTCAACAGGAATTTTTTCATACTTTTAATAATTTATATGATTCAAATAAGCAAATAGTAATTTCTTCAGATAGATCTCCAGATGATTTAAAATTATTAGAGGATCGTCTTAGAACAAGATTCAGTTGGGGATTAAGCGTTAATATATATCCACCTGATTATAAAATGAGAATAGAAATACTAAATAAAAAAATTAAAAGTCAAAATATAGAAAGTATTATTTCTGATGATGTTATAGAATATATTGCTAATAATTGTGAATCTGATGTAAGGCAATTAGAAGGGGCATTAACAAGAGTTATAGCATATGCAACTATATATAATTGTTCTAATATTGATATTAATATTGCTATAGATGCCTTAAAAGATTATTTATCAAAATCATCTGTTAGTAAAAATAGTGTACAAAAAATACAACAAATAGTGTCTGATTATTTTAAAGTTACTATAGATGATTTAAAATCTAAAAAAAGGTTAGCAAATATTACTCATCCAAGACAAATAGCTATGTACTTATGTCGTAGATTAACTGATGAATCTTTTCCAAGAATAGGAATGTATTTTGGTGGTAGAGATCATTCTACTGTTGTACATTCTTGTAATAAAATAGAAAAGGAAATAAAATTAAATAATTCATTTAAAGAAATGATTGAAAATATTATTAAAAAGATATAATATATGTTAATAGTTATTAACAAGAAAAATAATAAACTATTAAATATAATACATATATATAAATAAAAAATAAGTTTTTAACATTTTCCACAGTAATAATAAAAATATTTTTATAAGAAAGGAAAAATATAAATGAAATTTACAATTAATAAAAAAATATTATTACAAAATTTAAATAATGTTTCTAGAGCTTTATCAAATAAAAATTTAATTCCAATATTATCTGGTATTAAATTTGAGTTAACAATGAAAGGGTTAATATTATCAGCAAGTGATAATGATATTTATATAGAAATTTTTATTTCTAAAAAAGATATAAATATTGAAAAAGAAGGAAAAGCAGTAATACAAGGAAAATATATATTAGAAATAATTAGAAAAGTTGAGGATGAACTTGTATCAATTGAATTATTAGATAATATAAAATTAAATATAAAATGTGGAAATGCTAACTTTAATTTAAATTGTATGGATTATTCTGATTTTCCTAATTTAAAAATAAAAGAAAATAAGAAACCAATATTTATAAATATTAATGATTTAAAAAATTTAGTATATAAAACATCTTTTGCTGTTTCTTTACAAGAAACAAGACCTGTTTTAACAGGAATAAATTTTAAAACAAATGGGAAAAAAATAGAATGTGTTTCTACAGATTCTTATAGATTAGCAAAAAAAGAAATAATATTAAATGATAAAATTGAAGAAGATGTTAATTTAATAATACCAGGAAAAAATTTTATTGAATTTATTAAAATATTAGAAAACGAAGATATAAATAATATTAATAAAAATGTCGAAGTATATATAGATTCAAATCAAGTATTATTCATATATGATAATATTAATTTTCAAACAAGAATATTATCTGGAAGTTTTCCTGATATTTCAAGATTAATACCTAAAAATAAAGAAATAAAAATAGAATTAAATAATATTGATTTTTATAATGTAATAGATAGAGCCTCATTATTAACTTCAGAAAGAGAAAAAAATATAATAAATTTTAAAACAATTGGTGATCATGCTATTATTTCATCTAACACTCCAGAAATAGGCAAGGTAGAAGAAAAAATAAATATAATTAAAGAACAAAAAGAAAAAAATATTGATATATCATTTAGTTCGAAATTTATGTTAGAAGCACTTAAAGTAATAGAAAGTAAAGAAGTAATATTAGAATTTATAAATGATATTCAACCAATAATTATTAAAGATAAAAACGATGAAAATTATATTCAATTAATACTACCAATAAAAACATATTAAAAATAGAATAAAAACGACAAAAAATGTATTTTATCTGTGATAAAAGTATATTAAGTATTTTTAGCGAAAAATACTAATAGAATAGGAGAAAATACATGAATAGTTATGAAATAAACGAAGAAACCATAGCAATACTTCCTTCAAAAGAAGGAAAAACAAAAATCATTGAAAATGATGAAGAATTTTTTGTAGAAGAAAGTCCAATGAAAATAATAGAAAATAGTTGTAATTTTTTTGGAAGTTCATACAACGGTAGATTTATTGGAACAAAAAAATTAACAGGTATAACACACAAAGCTCCAATAATAATTGAAGAAAGTAGTGAAATAATCTTTTTTCCTACAACCTCACCAAGATTAAATGAGTGTATATGGATTGCACATAAACAAATTAAAAACTATTTTAAAGATAGATATTTAACAAAAATACTATTTAAAAATGGCAAAGAGATAAGTATAGATATGTCTTATGGTTCTTTAAATAATCAAATATTAAGATCTGCACGATTAGAGTCGGTTTTAATAAGTAGAAAAAAACGAAAGTAAATCATTAAAATGATGATTTTTAATTTTAATATAAAAAAATATAAAATACGTGATATAATATAAATGTATGTATAGGGATATTGTTATTTGAAAAAGGTGAAAAAATGGGCTTAAAAACACAAAAATATGTATTTAAATGAAATTTGCATAAAAAATTTTAGAAATATTGAAAAAATAAATATAAAATTTTTAAAAGAAAAAAATATTTTTATAGGAAAAAATGCCCAAGGAAAAACCAGTATATTAGAAAGTACATATTTTCTAGCAATAACAAAATCTCATAGAACAAATATTGATAGTAATTTGATAAGAAATGGAGAAAAAGAGGCAAAAGTAGTAGGGGAAATAGTAAATAATGAAAAAGAAAAAGACAAATTAGAAATTAGTATTAGTGATCAAGGCAAAAAAGCAAAAATAAATGGAGAAAAAATTAATAAACTTAGCAACTATATTTCAAAACTAGGAGTAGTTATGTTTAGTCCAGATGATTTAGAAATACTAAAAGGATCACCCTCTGTAAGAAGAAAAAGCCTAAATATAAGTATTTCCCAAATATATAAAGAGTATTTAGTATATCTAAATCTATATAATAATATTTTAAAACAAAGGAATGAATATTTAAAAAAATCAAAAAGTAAAAATTTTGATGAATTATATTTTGAAGTAATAACAGAAAAAATAATACAATTAAATATTAAAATAATTATTTATAGGAAAAAATTTATAGATAATATAAACAAAAATATTAATAAGATATATAAAAAATTATTAGGTGAGGAAACAATAAAAATTAAATATGAGACAATAATAAAAGAAGAGCAGGTTGATGATAATATAGAAGAGGAAATTAAGAAAAGATTTATAAAGGTGAGACAAGCAGAAATGTTTCAACAAACAACATTGGTGGGTATTCATAGAGATGATTTTTTGATAATTTCAGAAAAGGGATTGGTGAGTGAATATTTTTCTCAAGGATTACAAAAAATAGCTATATTAGCATTAAAACTATCAGAATTAATAACATACGAAGAGATAAAAGGAGAAACTCCTATAATACTATTAGATGATATATTTAGTGAGTTAGATAATATAAAGAAAAACAGAATATTAAAATATTTCAATAAAGATACTCAAGTATTTATTACCACAATAGATCTTAAAAATATTAACAATAAATATTTTAAGGATGCAATGGTATATAAAATAAAAGAAGGAAAAATAAAAAATGCAACTAAGGAGGAAAGATGAAAGAACATTATAATGCGCAGGACATACAAGTATTAGAAGGGCTAGAAGCTGTAAGAAAAAGACCAGGTATGTATATTGGTACTACGAGTCAAAGAGGACTCCATCACTTGGTTTGGGAAATAGTAGATAATGCTGTTGACGAAGCTTTAGCAGGATATTGTGATCATATAGAAGTAATAATAGAAGAAGATGATTCAGTAACTGTAAAAGATAATGGGCGAGGAATTCCAGTAGGAATCAATGAAAAAACAGGATTATCAGCAGTAGAAACTGTTTTTACTGTATTACATGCAGGTGGAAAGTTTGGTGGAAGTGGATATAAAGTTTCTGGAGGTTTGCATGGAGTTGGAGCATCTGTTGTTAATGCCCTTAGTTCTTGGCTAGATGTGAAAGTATATTTAAATGGTGAAGTATATTCTATGCGTTTTGAAAACGGAGGAATTGCAAAAGAAAGGCTTAAAAAAACAGGATGTTGTGACCCAGGTGCTAGAGGCACAACAGTAACTTTTAAAGCTGATCCAGAAATATTTAAGGAAACAACTGAATATGATTATGAAGTATTAAAAGCAAGACTTAAAGAGTTGGCATTCTTAAATAAGGGGTTAAAGATTACTTTAGAAGACAAAAAAGCCACAAAGAAAGAATCATTTCAATATAATGGGGGAATAAAAGAATATGTTGAAATGCTAGGAAAAACAAGGACACCAATACATGAAAATGTAGTTTATTTTGATGCAGTAGAAGACGAAATAGACATAGAAATAGCAATGCAATATAATGATGGATATAATTCAAGTGTTTACTCATATGTTAATAATATTAATACGCAAGAGGGTGGAACACATGAAGACGGAGTAAAAACAGCACTAACAAAAGTTATAAATTCTTATGCAAAAAGCAATAAATATTTAAAAGATAATGAAGAACCACTTACAGGAGACGATGTAAGGGAAGGAATAATTTTAATAATATCTGTTAAACTTCAAAACCCACAATTTGAAGGACAGACAAAAACAAAATTAGGGAATTCAGAAGTTAGGAAAATAGCTTACAACATATTTAATGAAGGGTTTGAAAGATTTTTACTTGAAAATCCACAAGAAGCAAGAACAATAGTAGAAAAGGCAATGACAGCATCTAGAGCAAGAGTTGCGGCAAAGAAAGCAAGAGAGTTAACAAGAAGAAAAGGTGGACTAGAGTTAACAAACCAATGGGGGAAACTAACAGACTGTTCATCAAAAGATGCAAGTATTTCGGAGCTTTTTATTGTTGAGGGAGATAGTGCAGCAGGTCCTGCAAAACAAGGAAGAGACTCAAAAACACAAGCAGTTTTACCTATTAGAGGTAAAATATTAAACGTAGAAAAAGCAAGATTAGACAAGGTATTAGGAAACGAAGAAATAAGAAGTTTAATAACTGCAATAGGAACAGGTGTGGGTGAAGAGTTTGATTATGAAAGACTAAGATATCACAAAATAGTAATTATGACCGATGCAGATGTTGATGGAGCACACATAAGGACATTATTGTTAACATTATTTTATAGATATTTCAAACCACTTGTAGAAAATGGAAATATATATGCAGCCCAACCCCCTTTATATAAAATTTCCCATGGAAAAATAAACAAGTATGTATTGAATGAAAAAGAACGTAATGAATATATAGAACAACTTCCAGAAGCAACAAGATATGAAATAGGGAGAATGAAGGGTTTAGGAGAAATGGACCCAATTGAATTAAGAGAAACAGCAATGCACACAAATTCAAGAACATTAACAAAAATAAATTTAGATGATGCAATACTTGCAGACGAAACTTTTCAAATATTAATGGGAGAAGAAGTAGAACCAAGAAGAAAATTTATTGAAGACAATGCATTAAATGTTAAGAATTTGGATATATAGGAGGATACAATGAATCAAGAAGAAAATACAAAAGATAAAATTATAGATGTAAACATTTCAAACGAAATAAAAACATCATTTTTAGATTACTCTATGAGTGTAATTGTATCAAGAGCAATACCAGATGTAAGAGACGGATTAAAACCAGTACACAGAAGAATATTGTATACAATGTTTGAAGAGGGAATGTTACCAGACAAGAAGTATCAGAAATGTGCCAATGCAGTAGGTAATGTTATGGGACACTATCATCCTCATGGAGATACAGCAATATATGAAAGTATGGTAAGAATGGCACAAGAGTTTACCTATAGGCATACGCTAGTAGATGGACACGGAAATTTTGGATCTATAGATGGTGACGGTGCTGCTGCCTATCGTTATACAGAAGCAAAATTATCAAAAATTTCTATGGAAATGGTAAAAGATATTAGAAAGAACACGGTGGATTTTGTAGAAAACTATGATGGGCAGAGAAAAGAACCCGTAGTATTACCATCAAGATTTCCAAATATATTAGTAAATGGAAACATGGGAATTGCAGTAGGTATGGCAACAAATATACCACCACACAATTTGGGAGAAGTAATTGACGGATGTGTAGCATATATAGATAATAATGAAATAAGTACTATTGAACTAATGAGACACATAAAAGGCCCAGATTTCCCAACAAGTGGAATAATACTTGGTAGTAGTGGTATTAAAAAAGCCTACGAGACAGGAAAAGGGACAATTACAATAAGATCAAAGGCAGAGATTGAAGAAAAAGAAAATAAAAGCAGAATAATTATTACTGAAATCCCATATCAAGTAAACAAATCAGCCTTACTAATAAGAATAAGAGAACTTGTTAGAGATAAGCAACTTGAAGGCATAAGTGATCTTAATGATGAGTCAAATCTAGAAGGAATAAGAATAGTAATTGATGTAAAAAGAGAAGCAAATGCCAATGTTCTATTAAATAACCTATATAAAAGTACACAATTACAGACAAGTTATGGAATAAATCTTTTAATGCTTGTAGAAGGAAGACCAAAAACTCTAGGATTGAAAGAAATAATAAAACACTATATTGAATATCAAAAAGAAATAATTATAAGAAGAACAAAATATGAATTAGAAGAAGCAGAAAAGAGCAAACATATATTAGAAGGATTAAAGATTGCAGTAGACAATATTGATAAAACAATAAAAATAATAAGAGAGTCAAAAACAAACGAGGAAGCACAACAAAAACTTATTAAAGAATTTAATTTTTCTGAAATACAGACAAATGCAATTTTAGAAATGAAGCTTAGAAGATTAACTGGCTTAGAAAGAGAAAAAATCGAAGAAGAACTGAATTTATTACTAACTACAATAAAGAATTTAAATAATATTTTGAATTCTCCAGAAAAAGTTTTAGAAATAATAAAAACAGAACTTATTGAAATAAAAGAAAAGTATGCAGATTCTAGGAAGACATTTATTGATAATAATGCTATTGAATATATTGAAGATGAAGAATTAATTCCAGTCGAAAAAATAGTGATAGCAATTACTGATAAAGGTTATATAAAAAGAACCGGTATTGATGAATACAAATCCCAGAATAAGGGAGGAGTAGGAATAAAAGGAATAACAACAAACGAAGAGGACTATGTGGCAAACATTATAAATGGAGAAACACATGATTACTTAATGTTTTTTACAAATAAAGGGAAAGTATATAGATTAAAAGGATATGAAATACCAGAATATGGTAGACAAGCCAAAGGGATACCAGTAGTTAATTTATTGCCAATAGATAAAGAAGAGAAGATAACATCAATGCTAATTTCCCCAAAAAACGAGGACGAAAAAAGTAAACTAGTTATTGCAACAAAACAGGGTAACATAAAAAGATGTACTGTAGCAGAGTTTGAAAGTATTAGAAACGGAGGCAAGATTGCCATATCCTTAAAGGAAGAGGACGAAGTAATCGGAGTACATGTTACAAATGGAGAAAACGAAATAGTAATGGCAACGTCAAATGGCAAGGTTGTCAGATTTAAAGAGAACGAAGTTAGAACAATGGGTCGATCAGCAGCAGGAGTAAGAGGAGTAAATTTAAATCCAGATCAAGCTTGTATTGGTTTCGAAGTAGCAGAAGGAGACGAAGAAATCCTTATTATAACTGAAAAAGGATATGGTAAACGCACAAATATAAATGAATACCGTATTACAAAAAGAGGAAGCAAAGGAGTTAAAGCTCTAAATGTCACGGAAAAAAATGGAAAATTGGTATCATTTAATATTGTAAAAGAATCACAAGAACTACTTATTGTAAATGACATTGGTACAATTATTAGAATACCTATTGAGAAAATATCAAAGATGAGCAGGGTTACCCAAGGAGTAAGGCTTATAAATCTTAAAGAAGACTCAAATGTAGTATCAACATCAATACTAGAAGAAAAGTAATGTTCCACGTGAAACATAATAAAAAAGTTAATGTTCCACGTGAAACATAAATATCTTGAATTTAAAAAAAAATAATATAAAATAAATAAGCACAACGAGAATGTTATTAATTGGTCAGGATTGAAAAATAGCAGCCAGATAACCTCTTCTTGTGTGTGCTTTTTTTTGGAGGAAACATGCAGAAGGATTTTATGGAAGAAGCAATTAAAGAAGCAAAAAAAGGAAAAAATATTCAAGAAGTACCTGTTGGTGCTATAATAGTAAAAGATGGAAAAATAATTTCGAAGGCACATAACACAGTAGAAAAAACAAGAAATGTATTTTCACATGCAGAAGTTAACGCCATAATAAAAGCCGCAAAGATAATGGGAAATTGGCGTATGGATGGTTGTGAATTATATGTAACGCTAGAACCATGCAAGATGTGCAAAGAAGTAATAAAAAGGGCAAGAATAAAAAAAATATATTATGGTATTAAAAATAAAGAATATGAGTTAAAGAAAAATATATATATAGAAAGCAAAGATAGTAGTCAAAAAAAAAGAATAATAAAACTGTTAGAATTATTTTTTGAGTCAAAAAGATAATATTTCCCAAAAAAAATATTTCCCGGGAAATAATTTGGAGGAAAAATGGAATATGTAGCATTATATAGAAAATATAGGCCTAAAAACTATGGTGAAGTTTATGGACAAGAACCTATAGTAAAAACACTTAAGAATATTGTAAAAATGAAAAAAGTGACACATGCTTACCTTTTTGTAGGACCAAGAGGAACTGGGAAAACAACGATGGCAAGAATATTTTCAAAAGCAATTAATTGCAATGAAAATAAAAATGGTGAATGTTGTGAGAAATGTGACGTTTGTTTAACAGAAAAAAATGAAAACATAGTTGATATAATTGAATTAGATGCTGCCTCAAACAACGGTATTGATGAGATAAGAGAAATAAAGGAAAAATCAAACACACTTCCAATTATTGCAAAACACAAAATATATATAGTTGATGAGGTACATATGCTTTCGGCCTCTGCATTTAATGCATTATTAAAGACCTTAGAAGAGCCACCAAAACATGTAATTTTTATTTTGGCAACGACAGAACCTCAAAAACTTCCAGAAACAATTTTATCAAGATGCCAAAGATTTGATTTTGATTTAATAAATAAAAATGAGATTGCAAGATTTATTAAAGATATTTCAATAAAGGAAAAAATAGAAATAACTGAAGAGGCTATAGACGAAATATCAAATATAGCTAGAGGAGGACTAAGAGATGCAATTAGCCTTTTGGATCAAATAAACATATACTCAAACGGAAAAATTGGAATAGAAGAAGTAGTCGAAGTAACAAAGTCTTTACCAAAAAAGGATGTTGAAAGAATAGTTCTTGATATATACCAAAAAAATATTGAAGACATCTTAAAAAGAACAGACAAAATGGAAGAAAAAGGGATAAACTTCTTTTATTCAATTGAAAAAATAGGGACCGTAATTTTTGAAGATATGGTAGCAAAATATAAAAAAGATAAAAACGAAAAAATAAATTATAAAATGGTAGAATATATTAACAAGGTAATCAATCAAGTTAAAAATTCCGATAATAAAAAGGGAAATTTTGAAGTTGGAATAATTGGTATAATGAGCAATTTTAATGAGGAACAAAAGGAAGAAACAACCAATTTAGATGAGGAAATAAAAAATATAAATAATATACTTGTAACAGCAGCAAAAAAGGAATTAGAAGAAATAAAAAACAGTTGGGTGAAGTTAGAAGAACAAACGTTCAATAAGGAAAGTAAAAAGCTTGTTGATATAATAAAAAGATTAATACCTGTAGCGGCTGGACCAGAAGGATTAATGGTGGTTGCAAAAGACAAAACTGATTTTAGAAGGGCGAAAGAAGAAAAGAAAAAATGCAGGGAAATAATTTGTAATACTATTAAGGAAATTAAAAATTTTGAACTTATTATGCAAGATAAGTGGCAACAGAATAGAGAAATATACATACAGAAGATAAAAAGTGGTAAAATAAAATATATAGATCAAGATAAGGAACCAAATTTTAAAGAGTTTAATGAAATAATTGAAATAGAAAAGGAGAGATAAAATATGAATATGCAGGAGTTGATGAAGCAAGCGCAAAAAATGCAACAAGGAATAATGAATATAAAGGAAAAAATAAATGCAAAGGAGTTTATTGGTACATCTTCAATAGTAGAGGTTAAAATGAATGGTAAGAAAGAAGTATTATCAGTAGAAATTAAAGAGAATATTGATTTGAATACTGAAAAAGAAGTGTTAGAAGATATGTTAGTAATAGCATTTAACAACGCATCAGAAAGCATAAATAAAGAATTAGAGGAAAAGATAGGACCAGCAACATCTGGATTAGGGGATTTATTATAATGAAATATCCCGAAAGCTTAAGAAAACTAATTAATGTTTTTAAACTGCTACCAGGAATAGGAGAAAAGAGTGGAGAAAGATTGGCTTTTTCAATATTAGACTTTGAAGAAGAGCAAACAAGGGATTTTATAGATGCTTTGCAAAGAACAAAAAGTGAAATTAGTTCATGTGAAATTTGCGGTGCACTTAGTGAAAATGGCAAATGCATGATTTGTGATGATAAGAGTAGAAGTAGTGATATCCTTTGTGTTGTCGAATCTTCAAAAAATATTTATGCGCTCGAAAAAGCAAGAAGTTATAATTATAAATACCATGTTTTGGGTGGACTTATTTCTCCAATAGATGGGAAATCACCAGAAAATTTAAGAATAGACAGTCTGATAAAAAGAATAGAATCAGAGAAGGTAAAAGAAATAATATTGGCGTTAAAACCAGGAATTGAAGGGGAGACAACAGCATTATATATACTAAAATTATTAAAAAATAAAAATATAGTTGTTTCAAAAATAGCTTATGGAATACCTATAGGAGCAGAAATTGAATTTCTTGATTCTTTAACAATAGAAAATGCTATTGAAAATAGAAATATAATTTCTTAGTAAAAGGAGAAAGCATGAATGATATTAATAATATTTTATTAGCAAATAACAAAATACAAAAAAAACTATTTCATGCATATCTGTTATATGGGGCACCAAAAGAGGAATTAGAAAAAAGGGCAAAAGAATTTGCAAAAGAAATGCTTTGTGAATACGGGTATAAAAATAATTGTGAAAAATGTTTAATATGTAAGCAGGTAGAAAATAATAATTATTTTGAATTAAAAATAATTGGGACAGAAGAAAAAAATATAAAGATAGAGGAAATAAAGAAATTAAAATATAGTTTTAATAAAAAAACAGATATAGATAGAAAAAGAGTATACATAATAAACGAAGCTGAAAAATTAACATCAACAGCAGCAAATGCAATGTTAAAGTTTATTGAAGAACCAGAACAAAATACATATGCAATACTTACTACCAATAATATTGAAAAAATTCTCAAAACAATAAGGTCAAGATGCAGGGAAGAGATAGTAAGTGCAAATATAGATTCAAAAAAAGGCGAAGAACAGAAAAAAGAAATAAAGGAAATTTTATTAAAAATAGAACAAGAGAAAATTAATAGTATATACAATTGTAAAGAAAAAATTTATGACCTAAATATTGATACAGAGCAAAATATATTTAATATAATAATGGAAATATATTTAGATTATTTGCATAAAAAAATAAAAGGCATAAATTATTTAGAAAAAGAATATATTATGGAAAAAAACAGTAGGCAAGAATTAATAAAAAAAATAGAAATAGCAGATAAATTTAGTGAAAGAGTAAAGTCAAATACAAATATAAATATGATTTTTGATGCATTTATTATTGAAATTAGTGAGGTATAATATGATTAAAATTATTGGAGTAAAATTTGGAGATAGAGGCAGAATATATTATTTCTCGCCTAATGGACATCAAATAGGTAAAGCAGAAAAGGTAATAGTGGAAACAGAAAAAGGATTACAATTTGGAGAAACTGTAACAGATGAAAAAGAAACAGACGAGAAAAATATTATGTATCCACTCAAGGCAGTAGTTAGAGTTGCAAATTCAGAAGACATACAAAAGTACGAGGCAAATCTTGAATCTGCAAGAAAAGCACTGGAATATGTAAGAGAGTATGTAAAACAAGAAAATATAGAAATGAATGTCATAGATGCTACATACACATTTGATAAATCAAAACTAATTTTTAAGTTTATTGCAGATGATAGGGTTGATTTTAGAGAACTAATTAAAGAGCTTGCAAACAAGTATAAAACAAGAATAGAGTTAAAACAAATAGGAGTAAGAGATAAAGCAAAAGAAGTGGGAGGTCTTGGACAATGTGGTAGACAAATGTGTTGTGCACAATTCCTTTTAGATTTTGATAGTGTCTCAATTAATATGGCAAAGAATCAAAACCTTGCACTAAATCCGAGCAAAATCAATGGTTCTTGTGGAAGACTTCTTTGCTGTCTTGGCTATGAGGATGACGAATATACAAAAAACAAAGAAAAACTGCCAAAAATTGGTGAAAAAATAACAAAAGGAAATTTTTCTGGAAGAGTATTTGATATAGATATAATAGCGAAAAAATATAAAATTAAAAACGAAAATGAAGAAATAAAAGAATATACGGTAGAATAATAATGGAAGTAGTTAATAATTTATTAAATTATAAAGGGTTAAAAATAGTGCAAGATACAGATAGTTTTAAATTCTCCTTAGATTCAGTTTTACTAGCAAATTTTGTAAAATTGAATAAAGAATCAAACAAAGTAATTGATTTATGCACTGGTAATATTCCAATACCACTTATTCTGTCGAAGAAAAAAAATATGGAAATATATGGTGTAGAAATACAAGAAAGTATATTTAATCTTGCAAAGAAGACAATAAAGATAAATAATATTGATAATATCAAATTAATAAATGATGATATAAAAAATCTTGGGAAATATTTTGAAACAGACACATTTGATATTGTCACATGTAACCCACCGTTTTTTAAATATAGTGAGTCGTCAAATGTTAGTAAAAATTCTTCAAAATCATTAGCAAGACACGAAATCGAAACAGACCTATTCCAAATATGTCGAGTTTCAAGAAAAATATTAAAGAACAATGGATATTTATATATCGTACAAAGGACAGAAAGACTAATTGATGTCTTAGAATGTATGAGAAAAAGCAATATTGAACCCAAAATATTGCAATTTGTTTATCCAAAAGTTAATAAGGATTCAAACATTGTGTTAATCGCTGGTTCAAAAAATGGAAAAAGCGAGTTAAGACTATTAAAATCGCTTATAGTGCATAATAAAAACGGGGAATATAAAAAAGAAATCATTAAAATATTTGGTGAAAGGAGTTAATATGAAATTGTTAGTGGGGCTTGGTAATCCGGGCAAGGAATATGAAAAAACAAGGCATAACATTGGATTTATGGTTTTAGATTCTGTGGTAGAAAAGTTAAATATAGATGAGTGGAAAACAAAAATGAACAGTAAAACTATTGATTATATAAACAAAGATGAGAAAATAATATTTATTAAACCACAAAAATTTATTAATCTATCAGGAGAAGTTATTAAAGAGTATATGGATTATTATAAAATAAAGCCAAAGGATATACTTATAATCCATGATGATCTAGATTTAAAATTAGGAAGAATAAAATTAGTTCAATCTGGCAGTTCGGCAGGACACAATGGATTGAAGAACATTGAAAAAGAATTACAAACAAAAGAATATAAAAGAATCAAAGTAGGAATAGGGAAAAGCAAATTTCAAAATGTAATAAACCACGTTTTAGGAAAAATAAATAGGGACGAAGAGCAAACAATTAAGCAGACGATTGATATTGTAACAAAAATAGTAATTGAGTATTTTGAAAAAGATTTTGAGTTTTTAATGAATAAATATAATAGAAAAGAAAAAAATAATGAATAATGAATTCCAATATAAAATATTTGATTATGATTTTGTAAATGTTTATGGTTTAACAAAAAACTTACTACAAATATATATTGATGGACTATTTAAAAAATTAAAAAAGAATATTTTAATAGTTGCAAATACTTTGTATGATGCAACAGAATTATATAACAACATGGGGGACAAAGCAGATGTTCTGCTTTTTCCAGTTGATGAATATATTGATGAAAAATACTTATTAAAATCTCCAGAATTATCAATTATAAGAGTAAATACACTTAATAAGATATTAGATAATAGTGCAAGTATTGTAATAACAAACAAAGAAGGATACAAAAAATTAATACCAACAAAAACCAAAATGAGCCTTGCAAATATAGATCTTAAAAAGGGAAAAGAAATAAATAGAGAAAAACTACTTGCTAAGTTACAACAAAATGGGTATGTGAGAGAAGCTTTAGTAACAAAAACAGGGGAATTTTCTGTGCGTGGATTTATAATTGATATATTTCCAATAAATGAAGAAAACCCAATAAGAATTGAATTTTTTGACAACGAAATAGAGGCAATAAAGTATTTTGACACAGACTCACAAATTTCTAATAAAGAATTAGAAAAAATAAGCATTATACCTTTTAATGATAATTTTAAAATTGGAGACGAAACAATATTTGAGTTTTTAAATCCAAGTATAATAGTGAATTATGATAATACAGATACAATTAAAAAAACAAGCAGTATTAATAAAACCAAAACAATAAATATTTATGAGTTAAACAATTATGTTGATGTAAGCAGACCATATGAAAAATATAATTCAAAACAAATAGAAACTTTTAATGGAAATATTGAAAAGATAAAAAAATTTTTAGATGAAAAGATAGAAAATGGTAAAACAGTTATTATTTGTTTTGAAGATGACAGAAAAATCAGGGAATTTATAAAACTATTAAATATAAAATATGTAATTACAGACGAAGATAACATAAAGAAAAAAACAATAAATATAATTAAAAGCAAGGCAAAAACGGGATTTGAGTTAGGTGAAAATATATACTTATCTGAAGATATAATATTTAGTGGACAAAAAAGCAATAATTATAAGGCAGTGTATAAACTAGGAAAAAGGAAAACTGATAATAATATAGAATATGGAGACTATGTAGTACATGTAAATCATGGTATAGGTAGATATTTGGGTATAGATACAATAACAAAAGATGGAATAAAAAAAGACTATATCAAAATTCAATACAAAGGGAATGACAGATTATACATTCCAGTAGATAAAATTAAAATGATAAACAAGTATTCATCAGGAGAAGGATCTGTACCACAACTTAGTAAACTAAACAGTAATCAATGGAATCAACAAAAGGCATATGTAAGAAAGAAAGTACAAAAAATTGCAATTGATCTAATTGAATTGTCTGCAGCAAGAAAAAAAGATAAAGGATATTGTTTCTTACAAGATGACGAGGAACAAATTAAATTTGAGGAAGAATTTGAGTATGTAGAAACTGAAGATCAATTAAAAGCAATAAAAGATGTAAAAAAAGATATGCAGGAAGATGCACCAATGGACAGATTAATTTGTGGTGATGTAGGCTATGGCAAGACAGAAGTTGCATTTAGAGCAATATTTAAAGCTATTAAATCTGGAAAACAGGTTGCATTTTTGTGCCCAACAACAATACTATCAAGTCAACACTACAGAAGTGCAAAAAAAAGATTTAAAAATTATGGCATAAATATTGAATTATTAAATAGATTTACAACACAAAAAAATAAGAAAATAGTTTTTGATAATATAAGAAATGGTATTACCGATCTAATAATTGGAACTCACAGCATATTAAATGAAAAAATAGAATATAAAGATTTAGGACTACTAATAATAGATGAAGAACAAAGATTTGGTGTAATACAAAAAGAGAAAATAAAAAAATATAAACACACAGTAGATGTACTAACTTTATCAGCAACACCAATACCAAGGACCCTACAAATGTCTTTAGTAGGTATAAGAAATCTTTCAATAATTGAAACACCGCCTATTAATAGATATCCAATACAAACTTATGTTTTACCAAAGAATGAAAATGTTATAAAAGATGCTATTTATAAGGAAATATCAAGAGGAGGACAAGTATTCATTTTATATAATAATGTAGAAAAAATTATAGAAGTTGTTTCAAAAATTCAACAGCTTGTTAAGGATGTAAAAATAGGCTTTGTACATGGAAAAATGGGTAAGCAAGAAATAGAAAAAAGCATGGAAGAATTTATTAATAATAAATATAGTGTACTTGTTTGTACCACTATAATAGAGACAGGGATAGACATTAGGAATGTAAATACTTTAATTGTACTAAATTCTGACTATTTTGGATTAAGTCAGTTATATCAAATAAGAGGAAGAATTGGTAGAGGTGACAGAATTGCTTATGCATATTTAATGTATGATGAAAAGAAATTATTAAGTGATGTTGCTAGAAAAAGATTATCTGCAATAAAAGAGTTTACTGATTTAGGAAGTGGATACTTAATAGCAGAAAGAGATCTTGCAATAAGAGGGGCAGGAGATATTTTAGGTAGTGAACAATCAGGATTTATAAATATTATTGGATATGATTTGTATTTAAAAATACTTAATGAAGAAGTTGAGAAATTAAAAGGTAATGATATACAAAAGGAAGAAGAAGATAAAACCGAAACAATGCTTAATGTTGAGACACACATTAGCAATGAATATGTATCTGATGAAGAAATAAAAATAGAAATTCACAAAAAAATTGGTGAAATTAGTACAGAAAAGGAACTATATAATATTAAATGCGAGATAGAAAATAGATTTGGTAAAGTAAATGAAAAAATAAATATATATATGCACGAAAAACTATTTGAAAACATTGCTAAAAAGGTAGGAGTAATAGAAGTAGTTCATAGTAAAACTGATATAATACTATCTTTTCCAAAAGAAAACAAAAATATTAAAGAAATTACAAATAAGTTATTAAAAATAAATAATAATATTTATATTAAAATAACAAACAAAGCAATAAAGGTAAATTTAAAAATAATTAAATTAGACACCCATTATATTTATTATTTACTAGATATCGTAAAAACATTTTTATAGGAGGTATGTATGCTAATTGATACACATTGTCATTTACAAAAAATAGATATAGATAATAATGAAGAAATTATTAAGAAATCTTTTGAAAAAGGAATTAAGTATTTGATAGTTAATTCATATAATTTAGAAACAAGTAAAGAAGCAAGTGAATTAAGTAAAAAATATAATAATTTATATGCCGCAATTGGAATTGGCCCAGATGAAGTAGAAAAAGAAGATATAAGTAAAATTAATGAAATTGAGAAATTAATTACCAATAAAAAGGTAAAAGCAATTGGAGAAATTGGATTGGATTATTATCATAATGATTTGAATAAAGAGAAGCAAAAAGAATATTTTTTGAAACAACTGAATCTTGCAAATAGACATAAATTACCAGTTATTATTCATTGTAGGAAGGCCTATCAAGACTTAATAAAAATATTAAAAGAGAATAATTTAAAAGGTGTAATTCATTGTTTTAGTGGTAGTTATGAAGAAGCTCAGGAAATAATTAAACTAGGTTATAAACTTGGTATTGGTGGAGTAATTACTTACAATAATTCAGAAAGATTAAAGGAAGTTGTAGAGAAAGTAAACATCAAAGATATTGTTTTGGAAACGGACACACCATACTTGACTCCAGAACCAAATAGAGGTAAGGAAAATAGACCATACTATATTTTTGATATTGCGAAGAAAATAGCAGAAATAAAGAGAATATCATTAGAAGAAGTAGATAAAGTTACAAGTGAAACAGCAATACAGTTATTTGACTTAGAGTGATCAATATGTTAAAATAAAACTTAACACAATAATATTAAAGAGGTGAAAAAGTGGAAGAATATCGTAAAAGAATATTTCAAATAACTAGCTTTGTTTTTCTTTGCTTTTTCGCATTTATAGGATTATCAAAAGGAACAGAATATTTTTTAGTAGGTAGAAACAACACAATATTAGTATCAGTAAAAAATAAAAGTTATACACCAAGTAATTTAAAAGCTTCCATTGTTGAACAGACAACTAAAAAACAAATAATTGCACATAAAGAAATCGTATTTAATGGTCTTACTATAGATGAAGTTGCTTCAAAGTTAAATAGAAGATTAGGAGGAGTTTTAAAAAATAAGGGAGAAGTTTATGCTAACGTTGCAATGAGCTATGGTATGGATCCTTTTATACCAGCATCTATATCAATATTAGAGACAGGAAATGGTACAAGTTACCTGGCATCTAAAAATAATGTTGGTGGAATTAAATGCTCTGCAACAAGATATTGTACATATGCAACGATTGACGAGGGAATACAAAGATATATTGGAATGATATATAGAAATTATTATTTAAAAGGGTTAACAACAGTAGACTTAATGGCATCCAAATATGCAGAGTCTCCTACATGGGCAACAAAAGTAAATAGGATATATAAAGAAATAATAGAATAAAAAATCTATTATTTTTTATGTTAAAATAGAAATGGTGATAAATATGATAAGTAAAGAATTTAATTATAAAAAAAGATTTGGTCAAAACTTTATATATGATGTAAATATTATTAATAAAATAATTGGCTATGGTGATATTGATAAGAATACATTAGTGATAGAAATAGGTGTTGGTGCAGCAAAAATGACTCATCAAATACTAAACTTATGTGGTTTTTTAATTGGATATGAAATTGATGAGTCGTTAAAGACAATTGTAGAAGAAGAATTAAAAGAATATGAAAACAAAAGAATAATTTATGATGATTTTTTAAAAAGAATAATAGCAAATGATATCAAAGATTTAAAATATAAAAGAATAATAGTAATAAGCAACTTACCATACTATATAACAACACCAATAATACAAAAATTAATTGATGAGGATATTAAATTAGAAAAAATGATTTTAATGGTTCAAAAAGAGGTTGCAGATAGATTTTGTGCTAATCCAAATACAAAAGATTATAGCTCATTAACTATATTTTTAAATTATTACTTTGATATTAAAAAGGTAATGTTTGTTACAAAAGAAGTGTTTACTCCAAAACCAAAAGTAGATAGTACTGTTCTTTTGTTTGAAGCAAAAAAGCAACAAGAAAAATTAGTTAATAAAGATAACTTTTTTAAGTTAATCAGGGAAGCTTTTAAACAGAAAAGGAAGACACTTAGAAATAATTTGAAAAGTTATGATTTAGAAATGGTTGATAATATATTAAAAAAACATAATAAATCTATACAACTAAGAGCAGAGGCATTAACAATATCTGAATTTATTGAAATTTCTAATGAGATAAGTAAATAGTTTTATTGACTTTTTCCCATATTCATAGTTTAATATATATAGATATATAATAAATGGAGGGTAACCTATAGTGAAAGACAAAGTAGTTATATTTTTATTAAAAATAAAGAAGTTTGTTATTAAAAATAAAATTGCAGTAGGAATAGCAGTTTTACTTTTAATAACTTCTTTAATAGTATATAAAATAGTATTTGCAGAAGAGGATGTCTATGCAGATAAGATATCAATATCTAATGCAGCAATTGATACAATAACAACAGGTACTGCTCCTTTTGATACTACAGAAGATGAAGGGTGTGGAACAATTACCAATCCTGGCTGTGATGAATTGTCTACTGATAACATTGTAAGAACTTTTGATACGTTTGATATAGATTTAAATTATGGTACAACTTTAAACGATACAATAAGTGAAAACACGGAATTACAAAGAACTATCGTTTTTGTTATTGATTTCCCTGATGAATATATTGTTTCTGAAAACAATATGGGTACAATAAACGTAAGACCTATTATGTTGAATGGTAATATGTCATACACAGTTGTAGAAGAAGAAGGAAATAGAAATAAGTTCATGATAAATGTGTCTACGGATATAGCGTATAACGCAGGTGCTAACCCTACATCATCTGAAAGTCAAAGTTTAAAATTTCAGCTTGGAGGAGCACCAAATGAAGCAGATATAACTCCAGAATCAATTGTAGTATATGAAAGTACAAAAGATACAAATGCAACATCAAGTACAATAGATGAAATTGACCTTGAAACAATTGTTGCTACTGCTAAAGTTTCTGTGGAGGCAAAGTTAGTAGCGAGCTACACATTTAAAAAAGAATTGGCTCAACATAGAACTATACCTTTTGGTATATTGGTAAATTTAGTTGGTATAGGTGATGAGGACAAAGGGATTAAAGGAGCTACTTATCCACTTAGTTTTGACTTAGATGTAGATGCAACAAGAAGTGGCCCAATAGGGGAAGGGACAACTCTTGAATATACAAATAGTTCAGCAAGTATATATGATGCTAGTAGCGATTTGTTTGATTTACCAAACGGAATAATAAATGCTACCTATGATAATAGTACAGCGGCTTATAACTCTGGAGATATAGATGAAGATGGTGGAGACCATAGTATATTGACAATAAGTGGTATTGATTCTAATGGTATATTCCCACAAACTTATTCTAGTGAAGAAAATATTATTGGTGCTTACTATGGCGAGTATTTATCTGTTAGGGGAAGTGGAGACGAAACAAGTTATACAATAACTGTAAGTGCAGCTGATAATGGAGAACCAGAAACGGGTGTAACAATTGATTCCGGAGACGTTACCATAACTGATAACTATTTATCAAATGGTTATACAAATGAATCAAGCCCAACAACGGTAACCAGTTTATATGTAAAAGATAGCGAGAATTCAGTTAATATTAGTTCAATATCAGAAGAAGAAGTAAATACAGTGTCTGTAACATCAACATACGGAAAAAGTGCTGATGAATTAAGCAATGTAGCTTTAACACAAACAGTAGTTATTCCAAAGAATATGTTATATTTACAATATGGAGAAAATGTTGGAGCACCATATTATTCTGTAGATTCAAATATTGAACTTACTACAGATGATATAACAACAAATATATATTTATCTTCAGATACTACATTAGATGGA
>Ga0116157_10000122_pt1 | contig 87188 bp, 72 predicted proteins | sample AD_UKC048_MetaG_FD_89882 | JGI IMG/M metagenome (GOLD analysis project Ga0116157, IMG submission 89882) | Active sludge microbial communities of municipal wastewater-treating anaerobic digesters from USA - AD_UKC048_MetaG | ecosystem: Engineered > Bioreactor > Anaerobic > Digestate | place: USA... | reverse complement strand
ACCTTCCTCTAAAAACGAAAGAACTATGCGTTCTTTTTCTTTAATTGAAAATTTGTTTCTTGTTTTCTTTTTCATAAAAAACACCCCAAATGTTATGTCTAACTTTTGGGGTGCAGTTCAAAAGCGGGGTTTTTATTTTCTACTTATTCTCAGCATAGTATCGTTCCGCATCTATAGCAGCCATACAGCCCGAACCTGCAGCAGTAATTGCCTGACGGTAGTGAGGGTCCTGAACGTCGCCACAAGCAAAAACACCAGGAATGTTGGTTTTTGATGTACCCGGAATAGTTTTTATGTATCCAACCTCATCGGTCTCAATCCAAGGCTTAAATATATCGGAGTTTGGTTGATGACCAATGGCCACGAAGAATCCAGAAATATCCTTCTTAACATCTTCGCCAGTTTTGGTATTGGTAAGAATTACTCCGTTCACGCCCGTCATATCACCCACTATCTCCTTAGTTACATGCTCGAATAATACCTCAAGGTTGGGAGTATTCATAACACGTTCCTGCATTGCTTTAGATGCACGTAAATATGGTTTACGAACAATCAGGTAAACTTTATTACATAAGCCTGCAAGGTATGTAGCCTCCTCGGCAGCAGTATCGCCACCACCAACAACAGCAACATCCTTACCACGGTAAAAGAAACCATCGCAGGTTGCGCACGCCGATACACCTTGTCCTTTAAACTTCTCTTCAGACTCCAGACCAAGATACTTGGCAGTTGCACCAGTGGCAATAATTAAGATTTCCGCTTCAATAACCTTTTCATCATCAATGGTAACCTTAAATGGTCTTGACGACAAATCGGTTGAAGATGCAATCCCAAACCTAACATCGGTGCCGAAGCGCTGTGCTTGTTTCTTTAAATCCTCCATCATTTCGTTACCTGTGATACCGTTTGGATAACCTGGAAAGTTCTCAATCTCAGTAGTAGTGGTTAACTGTCCTCCAGGCTGAATTCCTTCGTAAACAACTGGGCTCAAATTTGCCCTTGCAGCATAAATAGCAGCAGTATAGCCAGCGGGCCCTGAACCTAAAATTAACACCTTAACTTTTTCGACAGGTTTATTGGAGTTAGAAGAATTCCCCCCAGCATTTGTGTTCATAGACTTGAATAATTCCATATTATAAACTTATTTACATATTTTAATTTGATGCAAAATTAATCAATTAATGAATAACAAAATAGAACAAAAATTGATTTTAAACAATTAAAATAAATCCGTTTTGGGTTAATTAGCTAAAATAGCGGTAAAAATTGTTGTACTAAATTTTTGAATTTAAAAAAAGGGAGTATTTTTGCATCGCATTAGTGTTCGGGGTGTGGCGCAGTTGGCTAGCGTACTTGCATGGGGTGCAAGTGGTCGCCCGTTCGAGTCGGGTCACCCCGACTAAAAAGAGGCTTTCTGGCCTCTTTTTCATTTCACACATATTCCTAGTTTGTTAGTTTATCCCAATGAAGTCGAAATGGCTGTCAATTCAAATTGGGCACTCAATAAAGCAACTGTTAACAAAAAAATCATATTCATTTTACTTATGGCATAAACTGAAATAAGCACCCTTGAATTCTTCGAATTAACTAAAATCCTTCAACATAAGGCTAATTTTATCGAACAGTTCTCCCACTCCTAATGCCGCCCAAAGAATAAATAAACCTATAAGAATTTTAATAACGTAGTGAATTGAAAAGCCAAACATCCTTTTGATGAGTGCTCCTAAAGGTGGAAAAAAGATTAATGACAGTACTATAATAAAGATTCCAAATCCCATATCGTTACCCCAAAAGGTATTTACGAGTCCGATTGCAAGAAAAAGTAGGCCAAATAACCAACTTATTACATTCCAAAATTTTTCGTTCATAGTCACATGATTTTAAGTTAGAAAAATATTTAGTTAACTCAAGTAATTATATAAAAGCAAACTCTCCTTAACAAAATATTGTGATTAAAAATCTTGAGTATTTTAAAAATGGCTCGATCTATTGTAATAAATCTAAAGCCTTATGCAACCTATTTTTGAAAATGTGAGTCAGTTTACTTATTCTCGTAAGTTCTCAAATAAACCTTAATCAATTCTGTGATATCGGAACTAAACACGTAGTTCAACTGTTTATCAGCCCAACCTTTCTTTAAAGTTTCCCAATTATTGATAATCTCCTCGTTGGTGCAACCATTACAATCGCTACCAAGGCTAATAAAAATATTCCTGAGTAAAAGGAGCGTTTCTGATTTGGTACTTGTCTCGAAACGAAGATTAATCCAACCGTCGGGCGAGGCTTGCAGCTTCTTCTTTAGTTTAATGATATTCTGGTAAAAACCATTATCGTTTTCGGCCTCGTATTGCTCCAACTTATCGATATACTGCTTACAGATTAATGCCGTATCGGTTCCACGTTGGGAATCTTCGATGTAAGTAGATATTCTCCTCTCCTTTTGCTCCGCAGTAGAATCGTTAAACTGACTAAAGTAGTTGCTCCAAACATTAGCAACAAAGGAACTAGAATCACTTTTATTGTTATTCAGCAATAATGGAACTATTTCCAACAGTCCAAAAAATACTGATAGAAATATTGCCAACCACATAAAATTTCGGATTGAGCGTAAAAACCCAGGTCTTTCAGTATCTTTTTCCTGTTCTTTGGAAAGTAAACGGTACGAAAGAATTGCAAGTGCCAGCGCTATTCCTATGGCACCATACTTAAGAAAGTTAATAAAGTCCATTTCACCCATTCAAATTATTGAGTTAAAATCATGCTAATTTGTAGCAAGTTTTTGTTGATGATTAATTGAAACCTACACAATAAAGCCCTAAGTTAATTTTATTTGCTTAAATCATTACAATTAGGAAACTGAATTTTAAATAAGAACAGAGTTACTCCAACTCATCAAACATCTAAATATATGATAGTTGTAACCAAACTAAAGCAACAATGGGTTATAATCTATACCGCAAAAAACGACGCCAGTAATGTAAGCGTCGTTCTTAATTAACATTGAATATTAAGTGTTACTCCCTTCTGATTTCGTCTCTAAGAGCAAGTAAATCCTGCAAATCTCTCATCTCCTTGCGGATACCACCTCGAATTTTAACTATCAAAATAAAAGCACCAACAACAAAAAACAGGTAAATTCCAACAAAAAGGTAAAAAGGTAGGTTATTATAGATTTCTGGCCCCATAAGAGCAAAACCAATCATGTACGATGCAACTATGGCAATGGTGTATAAGCCATGTATTCGCTTACGCTGTTTAAAAAATAGCACTGCTTGTTCTGTATTGCGCAAAGCGCTATCAGTAATATCTATAGAATAGGCTCTAATCATGCTAATCGCCTCCAGAACTATACGCAACGCTAACGATACGAACATAATACCAAACCCTACGTGACTTAACAAAAAGCGATACCTCATTACAAGAAAATAGTATAACGTAATAACCACAAGGGTAACGGCCAAAATAGCAATGTTTAACGCATGAGCAACAATTGAACTACGCCTTTTAGACTTTGCTTTCGATACAATTGCAGGGATATCGACATCGGCTGAGGGAACCTCGGTTTTTGCTTTGTTCCAAAGCTCTTTTAGATTATCAATCTGCATATTCATTTTGCATTAATTTTTTAAGTGTTTGCTTAATCCGATGAACCTTTACCCTAACGTTAACCTCACTAATACCCATTACATCGGCAATTTGGGAGTACTCAGCATCGTCGAGCACCATCATTATTATAAGTCTATCAACCTCGGGTAACTGGCCTATGCTTGCGTAAAGTGCGCTTAGCGCAGACTCCTGAACATGGCTAGTGGAGTCATCGTGATGCAGAAGGTCTGTACGTTGCTCAACATCAATACTTACATTTTTCGATTGCTTGTTGTCCCTTAGACTCTTAAGGCAGGTGTTTACTGTTATACGGTATAGCCATGTTTTGTGGCTAGACTCGCCCTTAAACCTATCCAACGAGTTCCATGTGCTTATAAAGACCTCCTGCGAAATATCCTTTGCCCTACTCCTATCGCCATTTACAAACCCCAAACAAAGTTGCATTACCATTTGGTTGTGGGCGGCATAAATCTGGTTAAAAAGGCTCAGCTTAGCGCTCATTACTCAAGAAATGTGTTAAGTTGATTATAAAACCACTCCGCAGCATCGAACATAACAAAATGCTTGCAATTGGCTGGTGCAATAGTAATATGTTTATTGGAAAGATTTACATACTGCGACTCAAAAACTCCCTTAGCCTGCTCCGCTGTTGGAAACGAAGCTCCTACAACAAGGGTTTTAGCAGAAACTGATTTGAGAGTATCGCGCAAATCGAGCTTTAGCAAATCGGTAAAGCCGTAAACATAGGTTTTTCTGTCCTAGGCTAAAATCCAGTCTGTAAGCAAACCAACCTTATCGGTGCGGCTAGTCATGTTAGAAGCCATGCCTCCTGCCATTTGTTTAAATCCCTCGGCAGGCATTTGGAGCATCTGGTTATTGTAAGGGCTATCGTACTGGAGCGCGTTGGCGGGTACGCCAGGCATCATAAGTTCGCGCATACATGGAATTGCATCAACCAGAACTAACTTTGTAATCCTATCGCCAAGGCTAGCGGCAAGGTCTATAGCAAGGTTGCCACCCATACTGTGACCAATAATTGTAACGTTGGTTAACCGATTATCGGTAATATACTTGGCAATATCGGCGGTTAACTTGGGATACCAAGGCATTTCAACAGCAGGAACACCATCGAATCCGGCATAGGTAACCTTTATGTACCTGTAGTTGCCCTTTATGTTAACAATGGTAGAATCCCAAACCGTAGAAGGACAAGTAAAACCTGGAAGAAGAATTATGGGGTTACCTATTCCTTGAGTCTCAATGCGAACTGCGTTGTACTGTGCCTTAAGGCTAACTGCTAATACTGATAAAATCAGAACTATTGCTATACGTTTCATGGTTATTATTTTTTAGGTGTTTTGCTGATTGGGCATAACCAATTCTACCTGTGTACTGCCGGCTTTTATGTACTATCGGTTTTGGTTATTGTTCCCGTTTCAGTTTAACACTTTGTACCACGAAAAAGTTTTTTGTTACAACTATGGTTAATTTTTCTTCAGATTCTTAAGAAGTACGCGTTACAAACGCGCGCTAACGGTCGGTGGTTTGGGCTGCTGGGGAGTTAATAGCCAGCGGCGTCATCCCACGTTAAAAATATACTAAAATACTAAAAACTTCCGTATCTGCATCATCAGTCCCAGTAGGCTAAACCACCTGTTGGCAACAGTTTTTATATTTTAGAAAAAACGATTCTACTTTCTCTAAAAATAATTTCTTCTCTAGGAAATTGACCTTGAGTTATGCTTGATAGGAAGTCATCATTAATTGAATTCTGCTCCCTAGAACTAGCCCGATTTCTATAAGTTACATAATTTGGGGTTGTTGTTAATCTGTTGCTATTATAAGTGGTGAAATAGCTTAAAACAGGAATTTGAATTTCTCCATTAATTTCATATGCAAATATGGTTGGTTTAAAATAAGTGGTTGGACTGGTTGTATTAGGTTTTGATTCCGTTTTTATTACATTGGGTCTAAATTTGCAGAATATCTTATTGTAATAGGCATCGAATATCCATGTGCTTACAATAGAATCTTTAATGAAGTAAATCTCGTTATTATGCCTTGATACGATGTATTCCTCCACCTTGCCGTTGTCATAATGAAATAGAGCTTTTGAAAAACTTGTAAACTCTATAGAGAAATTTGTCTCATTGTATTTAATAATATTGCTATCCAAGGCGAATTTAAAACTGCTTGATAGCATTGAGAAATCATCTTCATATGCTTTCTTTGCAATAGAAATCTTATCCACATCGAACACTTCTCCATCAATCTGAAAAAAACGCACATTTTTGTTTTCAAATCGATTTTTTTGAAATGTTACTGGTTTAAACTCGTCTTTTTCACATGAATATGAAAAAAGTAAAATAATCAATACAGACGAAAATAAAATTTTTGCTTTCATAGTAATTATCGTTAATTATTTAAAATTGTTGCCAACTTACTTATCTAATCACCTTTAGCTATCAATCAACATATAAAACTTAAATTGATAAATAAACCAAAAGCAAACTTATCACTCCTTACATAGCTCTATAAAAGTAAAAATAAGTTATACAAAAAGCAAAGGGTTGGAGTAGAAATAACTTACCCCTACTCCTCTCTGCCGCTTGGAGCTGAGCACGCGTTACAAACGCGCGCTAGCGAAAACGCACGCTAGCGAAAGAAAATATCTACTTTTTGTTACTGATTTTTGCGAGACTTGTAATCGTCGCAAACGGAGTTCATTACACAAGCAGGGCACTTGGGGTTTGTGGGGCGGCAAACCTCTCGGCCTAGGAAGGATATTGCCATTCCTACCTCATTCCACTTTTCCTGTGGGAATGCAGCCATTAACTGCTTCTCTATTTTCTCGGGTTTTGTACCCTCGGCTACGCCTAGGCGCGGTGCAACACGTAGAACGTGTAAGTCAACTATAACACCCTCGGCATTATCGCCCGATTCGCGGATTATTACATTGGCCGATTTGCGGCCAACACCAGGCAATTTGATTAGTTCATCGAGTGTGTGGGGTATTTTACTATCGGTTCCTACAGCTTTAGCCAAGGCCGAAAGCCACGCCGATTTATTACCAAAATTACGCACGCTGCTTATTAAGCGCTGTATCTCCTCAACGCTTGCAGCGGCAAGATGTTCCATTGTTGGGAATTCCTTAAAAAACTCCTTGGCTACCTCGTTAATATGCTTATCGGAGTCCTGCGCCGAGAGTATAACCATTACAACCAACTGGTAACGGCTCTTGTAATCTAAAGGATGTTGGCGGCCTTTGTACTGCTTTAGTAAAGGTTCTATGCTTTGGTTCCAGTTGGTTTCCATATCTTGAGGTTTTTAATATTTTACAATTGTTTTAAAAAGAGAGATTCCTCGCTAAGCCTGCCTAACGGCAGGCAGGCTCGGAATGACACCTTTACAAACAATACTACAACACAATATATTAATTCCCCGCTTGCTCATCGGGGTTTTTAGTTTTCTTACTGCCTCGGTAGAGCTCAAACTTCTGCAAACGACATTCAAGCGAACCGTTGTAAAGTTTGATTTTACGCGATGGACGGAGTCCAAAGTTTTTAAGGGCATCGTAATTGGCGCTGATAATCCACGCATCGCATCCTTGGTAGAAATGCTTTAGGCGCGAACCCATATCCTGGTAGAAACGGGTAATTTCCTCCAACTGCAAACGCTCACCGTAAGGCGGATTCATAATTACAAGCCCATTTTCGCAGCTATGCGATGAGTTGAAGAAGTCGGTTCTATCGAAGGTTATCATACCCTTCACCTCTGCCCTCTTGGCGTTGGCTACGGTAATATCAATTGCTCGGTTATCGACATCCTGCGCAAAGATTTTTGCCTCGCAGGGTTTGGTCTTTGTCTCGGCATCGGTTTTTATGCTATTCCATAGCGCCGAATCGAAATCCTTCCAGCTCTCAAAACCAAAGGTACGGTTGCGCCCTGGAGCCATATTGCTTGCAAGCATAGCTGCCTCAATGGGAAAAGTACCGGAGCCACACATTGGGTCAATAAAATCGCTCTTTTTGTCCCAGCCAGTAAGTAGGATGATTCCTGCAGCCAACACCTCGCTCATTGGAGCCTCGGTTTGCTGCTGCTTATAATTTCTTATACCAAGTTGCACCCCAGAACTATCGAGCGATACAACTACGTCCCTATCGTGAATATGAATATTTATTCGAACATCTGGATTCTCGGTATTCACTGATGGCCGAATTCCGTGCCTATCGCGGAACTGGTCGGCAATGGCATCCTTGGTTTTAAGCGCAACGTACTTGGAGTGGGTAAACACCTCGCTGTAAACACTGGCATCAATAGCAAATGTTTGCTTGTAGGAGAAATATTGCTCCCACTCTATTTTCATAATTTTATCGTAGAGCTGTTTCTCGTTATTAGCGTAGAAAGTGCTAATGGGTTTAAGTACCTTAACGGCAGTTCGCAGGTGCAGGTTGCACTTGTAAAGCATTGCAGTATCGCCCTTTATGCTAACCGCACGGCTAAGCACCTCAATATCCTCGGCTCCGAGTTCCTTTAACTCATTGGCAAGAACCTCCTCTAGGCCAAACAGGGTTGTAACAATTATCTCGAATTTTTCCAATGTGGTATGTATTTATATCATCCAAAAATACTGCTTTTATGGTTAAGGAAAAAATTGTAAGGTCATTTGAGTATCTTTGCCGTGAAGAAGTGGATAAAGTACCCGGAGTGATGGAGTTTTGTGCGCAGTTATAAATGCAATTAACTTACATTTAAACAGTTGAAAGTAGCAATTATTGGTGGTGGAGCGGCTGGATTTTTTGCAGCAATTACGGCAAAGGAGAATTATCACGATGCTGATGTGGTGATTTTTGAAAAGGCGCAAAAGGTACTGTCGAAAGTGAAAGTTTCTGGTGGCGGACGATGCAATGTTACCAACGGCTGCAACACTATTGAGGAGTTAATTACAGCCTACCCACGTGGTGGACGTCAACTCAAAAAGGCGTTCTACACATTCAGTAATTATGATGCGATAAAATGGTTCGAATCTCGAGGAGTTCCGCTAGTCACCCAAAGCGATAACTGTGTTTTCCCAAAATCGCAGGATTCGCAAAGTATTATCGACTGCTTTTTGAGGCAATGCAAGAAACTTGGTGTAAGGATTGAAACTGGAAAAGGTGTTAAAAACGTTATCCCACAAAGCGATAAGTTGAGAATCAACTTTAGGGATGATGAAAACAACCCGCAGGAATTTGATAAGGTGATTGTTACCACAGGTGGCTCATCGAATTATGCTTCGTTTAGGTGGATTGAGGATTTAGGTCATAAAATTGAAATACCAATACCTTCGCTTTTCACTTTTAATATTCAAAATAATCCTATAACCGAGCTTATGGGGATTGTAGTGGAAAATACACTGGTTAGTTTACAAGGGACAAAAATCAAATCCGAAGGGCCTCTGCTAATAACCCATTGGGGAATGAGTGGGCCTGCAATTCTAAAACTATCGTCGTTTGGAGCACGAATTCTGAACGAGATGAACTACACCTTCAACATTCAAGTAAACTGGACCAACGAGCAAAACTCGGAATTTGTGGTGGAACAGCTGAATGCAATTGTAAATCAACATCCAAATAAGATACTATCAAACATTAGGCCTTACAACCTTTCCGAAAGACTATGGTTGTACTTGCTAAAGAAAAACGAATTGCCAGAGCAAAAAAAGTGGTGTGAACTGGGCAAAAAAGGTGTAAACAAACTGGCAAATACACTCACAAACGACACTTACTCGGTTAAAGGAAAATCGACATTCCGCGAGGAGTTTGTAACCTGCGGTGGCGTTAGTCTTCAAAGTATCGACATGAACACTATGCAGAGTAAGACTTGCAAAAACCTTTACTTTGCAGGTGAGGTTTTGGATATAGATGCTATAACGGGAGGATATAACCTGCAGGCTGCATGGACTACAGGGTTTATTGCGGGGAAATTGATGTAAATTATATTAAACATCATTTTAACAATCCTTTTAATATTCTTTCGTCTAAATTATCAGTTTTTAGTTAAACTAAATATTTCACTTTTCACTCTTACTTTTTTCTTGACAAAAAAGTAAACAAAAAGTCAAGGCAAAACTATGCTTCTACCCGCCCTATAGCAAGTCAAGAATTTCTGCAAAAGTAGGCAAGCCCCTTTTGCGAAATTCTAAATCTTCCTATATTCACGCTAGCACAGGCTCGCAGTTTTGCCAATCCCTCCCACATGCATATAAATTATGCGCCACTCAATTTATACTTAACTCAATTAAATTTAAACAATTGATTTGCGAGCAAAATATATCGATTAATAGTTCTTACCGATTGAGCGTTCCACAAAAATACGTTTGTACCGAGCGGCTTTTAAAAGATAATCAGCAGACACATCGGTGCCCATGGCAATAATTTTATCGCAACAAGCAAGGCCGAGTTTATGACTTACGCCAAAATCAAAGGCAATGTAAATTGCCTTAAACACAAACTCGATATTCTGTGGATGAACTTGCATTGCATCTTCCAGCACATTCAATGCCCTATTGGGTAGATTGTTTTCAGTGTAAAAATCGACCAACGAAAAAATAGCCTTTTGATTGAAGTTACACTCTGTGCTAGCCAACTTCAAGTAGCGCTCTGCCTCGTTAAAATGTCCCATTTTGCTGTAAACAATACCAAGTAGACGGTTTCCAACAGGAGTATTAACCAATTGGATTTGTTTGGCCAAATCGAGTGATTTTCGGAAACTGCCACCGTGCGAAGCAGGTAATTGCATCAGTGTATAAATTAACTCTTCGCCCACGGCAAAATTTGAACGGTTGCTTTGCCATTCTTTCTCAAGATTTTCGGCCTTTTTCGAAAGAAGTTCCAACTCATCAACAATGGTTTCGCCCCAAAACTTCACACCCTGTTTATAGGCCGCACGGGCAATAGCATGCGCTCCAACAGGATTGGTTAACAACAAAAAGGTTATGATGATAAAAGCTTTTACAAAAACCCCAAACTGGTCGAAATGGATTGAAACGCCCAGCAATACCATTCCCAAACCTAAAGTAGATGCCTTTGTAATGGCCGACATCCGAAGGTAAAAATCGGGTAAACGCAAAATACCAATTGCTGCAATTAGCATAAAAATTGAACCTACACTTACCAAGAATGTGGTTATAATATCGTTAATCATATCTACTCCTTACGTTTTAGAATGTAATAAGCAAATGACATGGCACCCAAGAACGCGATTAGCGAAAGCACAACCGCTACATCAAGAAAACTTGTATTCTCCCATATCAAAGAGAATAATGTAATTGATGCAATTACTAAAGTGGTAAACAAATCGAACGCTGTGACCCTATCGGGCAGCGATGGCCCTTTAACAAAGCGGACAACCACCAACAACATCGAAATTCCGATTATAATAATTGCAACTATGAGTACGTTATTTACCATTTTGTAAAATCGTTAGTGGAATACACGCAAAACTCTACGCTCAAAACCATTCTTAATTTCGGTCTTCACCCTATCGGCATCACCACCGGGAATGTACATGGCGTGGACAAATAAGAATGTTTTATCCTCCGAAACCTCAACACTTAAAGTTCCTGGAGTTAATGAAATTAACGAGGCCAGAATGGTTATCTCCAAATCTGTTTTAACATCCATTGGTACGGCAATCATACCTGCTTCAATTCGCCATTTCCTCGATAAAACCTCCCTAACAACCTGAAATGTGGCCACAAACATCTCCTTTGTAAAATACGCCAGCAATTCCATAAGGTACAATACCTGAAAGAAACTTTTACGATTGTATATGTATGAAAATAGCCACATCACAAAGAGTAATCCTAGAAACAAAAGGATTATCCAGTGTGCCAGCATATCAAAATTGATATACTGCAAGTAGGCTAGAGTAACTATTGATGCTATGACAACTTGCCAGTAAAATGCTTTCATAATAGCCTATGTTTAAACCAACAATATTTAATCTAAAATCATTTTACACCCAAAACACCATTAATATACAAATCCCTATTCACCAAAGTATTTGCCGACTCCAAGCACCAATCAATCAAACTATTCGGAAAGAAACTAACCAATAGAATCAGAATGGTTAAAATTACAATTGACACTGTGATTCCAGTATGTTTCTTAAGCAAAGTGCCAAACGACATTTTTACCTCTGACCTTGAATCTGTATTTGGGTTAGGTTTCCAGAATACCTCGTTCCAAATCTTGGTCATTGAGAATAGAGTTAAAAGACTTACTGCCAACGAAACTGCAGTTACCACAACCACCAATGTACTTCCCTCGTCAAAACCACCCTTTGCAAGCAGGTACTTGCCCCAAAAGCCAGTTAATGGAGGAATTCCAGTAAGCGAAAAAGCGGATATTGCAAAAAGCAGTGCAAGTGCAGGAACTTGAAGCATCACACCACCCAATTCCTTTAATTTATAGGAACCAAAAACCTTAGATACGCTCCCAGCCACAAAAAAAAGGTTGGTTTTAACTAAAACGTTATGAACCACAAAGAACAATGCTCCTGCTATGGCCATTGGGGTAAAAATAGCAAGCCCCATAATCATATATCCAATCTGCGACACTATATGGAATGAGAGAATTTTTCTGAAATCGGTTTGCGCAGCTGCCCCAAATACACCAATAACCATTGTTAATGCTGCAAGAACAAGTAGAATAGACTGTATAAGCGTTCCCTCCAAAGGGTAAATTATGGTGAAGAAACGTGTTAATGAGTAAATACCAACCTTAGTTAGCAATGCAACCACCAAGGCTGTAAAGCCAATTGGCGCTGTATGGTACGATGCTGGCAACCAAAAGAAAAGCGGGAAAATTGCTGCTTTTATACCAAAACTTACCAAAAAGAATACAGCAGCAATATCAACCAATGTTTGATTCTGAACCAATGGTAACGCTTTTGCAAGCATCGCCATGTTGAGATTACCAGTAAGTCCATATAATATTCCAACTCCAATCAGAAAGAAAGCCGAACTAATTACATTTATGGTAACGTACTTTAAAGCACCCTCCAGTTGACTCCGACTTGCTCCAATTGTAAACAGCACAAAGGATGAAACCAACATCACCTCGAACCAAACGTAAAGGTTAAAAATATCGCCTGCTACAAATGCTCCGGATAACCCAAAAAGTAGAAAAAAGAACACTGGATGAAAAATTGACAAGGAGATATTTGATTTGATAAATGTGCTTCCATACCAAAAAGAGACTAATGCAAGTATTGCGCCGAGAAGAATAAAAAGCGCCGACATCATATCAACAACCAGGGCAATTCCAAACCCAGTTTGCCAACTACCAACATCAACCAATATCAAACCATTTGCAGAAACTTCCGCAAATAGTGCTATTGATGCTAAAAGGTAAAGAGCGGTGGAAAAACCACCCAGTAAACGCTGGGTTTTGGTTTTTCCCCACATTAACAGCATAAGAATAGCCGAAAGCAAAGGAATTATAAGAACCGATATCAACGAAATATTTTGCATATCAACAAATAATCTAATTAGGTAAAAATCTGATTATTAACAACTACAACGAATCCTAGGTTAACATATGCAAAGTTTTTCTTATACATCCAACGTCCCTTTGCATCTCTTACTTTTTCCATGATGAAAAAGTAAGCAAAAAATCTAGGCAAAACTGTGCTTCTCCCCGCCCTATAGCAAGTCAAGAATTTCTGCAAAAGTAGGCAAGCCCCTTTTGCGAAATTCTATGTCTTCCTATATTCCCTCCAACTCCGGCTCGCAGTTTTGCCACTCCCACCCGCGTGCTTTTTAAATTATGTATCTTGATTTTCATAACGTTTTTCAAAATAAACTTTAATTAATCAATTTTCTCCGATGAACTTAACTCATCCATATTGGCAGTGCCAGTTGCCTTGTAAACCCTACGGATAAGCACAATGGCAAACGCCTGTATTCCAAAACCAATCACAATAGCCGTAAGAATTAATGCTTGTGGAACAGGGTCGGCAAAAGTATCGGTTAACTTGTCCTGATTTTCAGAAATAATTGCAGGGATTCCGCGAATAATACGGGCTACCAAAAAGATAAAAAGATTAGTAGCATAGCTAAGTAGCATAATGCCAAGAATCAGCTTTACCATTCCCTTGTGAAGCATCAGGTAAAGCCCTGCAGCAAATAACAATCCAGTAAGTATTGCAAGTACAACTTCCATGGTTAACTGTTTGAAAGTATAAACGTGATATTTAAAACAACACCAATAACAAGAATATAGACACCAGTATCAAACATCAGCGGAGTTCCAATTTTACCGATAATTGGCAAAGTAAAATCAAACCAAAGACCTGTCATTAATGGATAACCGGCCAAAACAGGAATAATCACACTTATTAATGCAACCGACAACCCAATGGCCATAATACCAATGGGACGTAACTTATATTTTGCAATGGTATTGTTAACGCCAAGAACCATTGCACGCATAAAAAATGCAATGGAAGCCAATAAACCTCCAATAAATCCACCTCCAGGCGAATTATGCCCCCTAAACAATAGAAATAGCGAAAACCCTATAAACAAAGGCATTAAAAGTTTAATCGCTGTATGAAATATAACCGTTCGCATAGAATCTACTGTTTTGATTGTGTAACCTTTATAAGAGTGAATATTCCAATGGATGCTATTGCCAAAACTGAAATCTCGCCAAGGGTATCGAGCCCCCTAAAATCGACAAGTATAACATTAACCACATTCTTACCTTTTGCGAGCAAGTAGCTGTTTTGTGCAAAGTAATCCTTTAATGGAGATACAACCTGTAGCGACTGAACCCACATAAGAATTATTGCCATAGTAGCGCCAAACGCAACAGCAGGGAATGCTATTTTGATAAGCAATCCTTTACGCACATCAACAAACTTAGGCAATTTATTTAGCACTAGCACAAAAAGCACAATAGTAAGAGTCTCTATAAGAAACTGCGTCATTGCAACATCGGGTCCTCCATAGTAGAGGAAAATTGCAGCAGTTCCATAGCCAATCATTCCTAAAGAAACAATTGCCGTTAACCTCGAAGTTGTTAGCAGAGTATTTGCCAAACCAACCAGCATTAACACCACAAAAACTATCTCAAACCACTTCAACTTAGTTAATCCATCAAAACTAAGCATCGACAAACCTCCACCATTAAAGGCCATAATCCATATCAAGGCAACCAAAGTCATTGAGATGATTACAATGTAATTTCGGAGAATACCCGACTGAAAAAACTCCGTTTGGCGCTTTGCAGCCTTCAGTAATGCAGGGATACTGTTTTGATATGCTTTTTCTGGGCCTGAAATACTATTAAGTGAATATTTATCGGAGAAATTCACAACCACTGAGCGCATTCTAAAAAGTAAAAAGCCAAAAAGTAAGGTGAGTAAACTTAGCCCAAAAATCAATGTAAAACCATGCCATAAACCAAGTTGTAAAACCTTATCAACATTTAAAATCTGAGATGATGAGTGATGCAGCAATGGCTGAGCAAGTTGCTCAGAAAAGACACCACCAATAAGCCCAAGCGTAGCCAAAAATACTGGCCCAATTAGCATTGAAAAAGGAGCTTCATGAGGATGTTTTGGGGTTTCGGACTGTTTACCTAAGAATATTTTGTACCCAAACTCAAAGGCCAACGCTGTAAACATTACACCTGTGGCAAAAGTTGCCACACCTATTAGTCCACTTGCTAACGGCGACTTAAATGCAGCACCGTAAAGTATCTCCTTAGCAATAAAGCCAAAGAAAGGAATAACCCCTGCCATTGAAAGCGATGCCAATGCTGATGCGTAGAAAGTGTATGGCATTTTCTTACCTAATCCTGACAGCAATGATAAATCGCGCGAGCCCGTTTCGTGGTCAACATTTCCTGTCACCATAAACAGTGTTCCTTTATACAATGCGTGAGCCAGTAAAAAAACCATCGCAGCCTGCACCGATACAGTTGTGCCAATACCCAACAAAAGCACCATAATACCAAGCGCACTAATGGTTGTGTAGGCCAATACCTTTTTCATATCGGTATTGGTTAAAGCCATTAAAGCACCATAAACCATTGTAAAACCGCCTATTGAAACCAGCAAAGGTTGCCAAATTGGACCATCGGTAAAAACCTGCGATAAGCGAGCAAGCAAGAATATCCCCGCCTTAACCATTGTGGTAGAGTGCAAATATGCGCTTACTGGTGCTGGTGCTGCCATTGCATTGGGCAACCAAAAATGGAATGGAAACTGAGCCGACTTAGTTATTGCTCCGATAATTATAAGAATTGCTATTAAAGATGAATTTCCGCTATTGGCTAAAATATTTGGAGTTGATAAAATTATATTCAAATCAAAAGTTCCAGCGGCTATACCAAGCAAAATAATACCTGCCAACATAAACAAACCACCTGCAACAGTTACCAGCATTGCCATCAAGGCTGATTTTCGAGACTCCTCATCGTTATGATAATACCCAATTAGCAGATAAGACGATAAACTAGTTAACTCCCAGAATATAAACAGAATAATCAGATTCCCCGACATAACAACACCAAGCATTGCTGTCATGAATAGGCTTAAATAAAGGAAAAACTTACCCTTGTTGGAATCGTGATGCAGGTAGGCATTGGCGTAATTGTAGATAAAGAAACCAACGCCAGATATCAATAGAACAAAGAAAAGGCTTAATCCATCAAGTCTAAAACTCAGCGAAATACCAATTGAATTTACCCACTGATGCGTTTCTGACACATAGCCTGTGAGAATAATTCTGTCCAAATAAGTTAGGGCCCAAACAAATATACCAAGCGGTATGATACTAAGCCAATTGCCCACCCGTTCGGAGTTTAAACTATGAACTGGGATTGACAAAATTGCCAATAAAAAACCTAAAAGAATAACTACAAGCACGTTGTAAGTATCATTAATTCAACATTATCTACATAAACAAATATAAGCAAATAGGCGTAATAATTCATAATTCAACAAACCCAAGGCTTAATTTTGTTATAGAAATAACAGAATTGTTGTTGATTTGTTTAAGCCTCGCTTCGCTTGTTTTTCGGCTCGTCGGCCAATGCCAATCCAAACCAACTCTGCATTTAATAACAGGAAAGTTTTATTAATCAATAGTGATAATACATCTTGATGTCTTATCAGTTTTTCTTACCTTTATGCGCCAAACGATTTTAAAACAGATGCCGCTATGGAACAACCAAATGTAATTGAAATCAGAAATACCAATATATTTCAGGAAGATAGTCTTATTCTCTCCGATGTAAACCTAGATATTGCAAAGGGCGAATTTGTGTATTTGGTTGGTAGAGTTGGAAGCGGCAAAACCAGTCTTATTAAAACTATTACCGCTGAAATCCCCCTTAAGTTTGGTGAAGCAACGGTTTGCGACTTCAACTTAAAAATCCTTAAGCGCAAGCAAATTCCGCATCTTCGAAGAAAAATAGGAATAGTTTTTCAGGATTTTCAACTACTTACCGATAGAAGTGTATACGACAATCTCCTATTTGTGCTAAAATCGACAGGTTGGAAAGATAAAACTGCAATAAAAGAAAGAATTGCACAGGTATTGGAAATGGTCGGTTTAAAGTTTAAGGATTACAAAATGCCCCACCAACTCTCAGGTGGAGAGCAGCAACGCGTGGTAATTGCCCGTGCCCTTTTAAATAATCCCGACTTAATACTCGCCGATGAGCCAACGGGAAACCTAGATATGGAAACATCCGAAGGGATTATGCAGATTTTACAGGAAATTGCTGCCAACGGAAAATCGGTTCTTATGGCAACCCACAACCATCATCTCATCAAAAAATTTCCGGGTCGTACGTTAAAATGCGAAAAAGGGAAATTAACTGAAACAGAACAGGTTAGTGAAATTGATTTTGAGAGTCTAATGGAGTAACACCGCTACTTTAAATTTTCGATTTAAAACGTTTCAATATAACTTTCAACTTAAAAAGGATGTTTGCAAAGAACGGCAAACGGTTAACGTTTATGCTTTGATATTCGCAAGGCTTTGCTCCAAAACCAGCATAAAAACGAGCGATTGAAGGAATAATTGAACCTTCGAAATCAAGTACCAAATGATTCTCCGCATTCCATCGAATAATTTGGTCGACAACAGCAAACATTGCCCTATGCTTAATGCCTAAGTGATTTGACGAAGCAAACAAGTAAATCAGTTTACCATTACTTTTCACCATTAGTGCTGCAGCACAAAGAATTCCCTGATAATATGCGCCAACCACCTCAGCCTTCCCAAGTTTTATTAGTGTGTCTGAAATCTGCACAACCCGATTAAAACTAGAATTGGCAAACTTAACGGCAACATTTTTTCTGTAAAACTCAAGGAAAGTGGCTATCTCTATATTCTTGGTTACAGAAACACCAAAGGCTAAAGCCTTTAAGTTGTTGCGTCGGGTATTCTGGTTGTATCGCGAATGAATAACGGAGTAAGTGGAAATCAAATCCAGCTGATAGGTTACTCGTTCAACAGAATGAAAAACACCGTTATACCGATTTAATGTATTCAGATGAATACTGATAAACTTATACTTGGCGGGTATACTCTCCAAAAATTCTTTCAGTATTTCGGGGGTAATATGACTCTTCGAGAATAGTCCTAATTGCTGTGTAAACAAAGGTTGGGAAAGGGTTTCAACGCCCAATCGTTTTAATGAAGGTAATGGGAAAATGTAACTGTAATTTTCAGTAACTAACGCGCTCCAATTAGGCGATACAATATCCAAATACCAAGTATAGGCGTAAACAATTCCATTTACAGCCCCATCGATACACCTATTCCATTGGTCATCGTTAATATCCGAACGCTCAATATACCTAATCTGCATCTATTATTCCCTATTTAAATAGTTGAGCATCTCCTTAATTGCACTTAACCAGCCAGCGGAATATCCGTAACCCGAAAGATAATCGATATGCCATATGCTGATAAATGTACCATTTACAATCCTAACAGAATCTACCATTCTGAAAATTTCATCTCTTGCTATGCTTGGTGCTAAATTATTTCCCACAAATGTAGAGTCCATCACTTGAAACGGGAAAACTTTTAGGTTTAGCATTTGTTCAGCCGGTAAATCGAAAAACACAAAGGGTGTACAGGTTCCTGCTCTAAACCCAGAAATATCGGAATAACCCATTGTGTAATCCTCTGTAATCCCTAACTTAATGAGCATTCTATAAGTTTTGGGCAAACTCAGCCTTAAGAAATGTTGACGACTACAAGCCACATAAAGATTTAAGGCATCAACAAGGACAGAAACCTCTTTTCGGATCTTTTTCTCGTTCAGGAACGCCCCATACGAAGGGTGAATTCCAATCCTAAACTTCTCACCCAAACGATTAATTAGAGTTTTAATTGCAGGCTTAGTAACAGGAATAGACTTATCGTACTTACCCCACTTGCCTGTATGAATAAACCAGACTGTTTGAGGCGATTCTGGCAGAATTTGAATTAAATCGTCATATATATCGAAAGGGTCAGGGGCTAATCCCAATACTACTCTAAATCTTTGCAAAAAATGGGGTTTGCCATTGGATAAAAGCGACTTAAACGCAGCAAACGTAACTCGCAATAATCCTTTATGCTTGAATGCGTAAGCCGAGTCTAAATCGACTGTTGTAATGTAATTAAATCTGCGAGGCTTTACTGTCAGCGAGTAATTGTGCGATTTTAAGATATCCAGAAGTCGATAAGCCCACAAATCAATTACTGGCAGATGCAAGAAATTGTTATTATAAGCCAAACTCATTTGATGCTTATACCTAATATGCTTATCTAAACTAGATTTTGAAACAGTGTATTCCTCGTATCGAGATACCAAATAAAAAGACGCAGTAAATATATCGAAAGGGATTTGAGAGTTCGGGGAAGTTAACGGGAAAGCAGGCATTCCATTCCAATCAACAACCTCGAACGAATGATGCTTTATTCCTTCCTCTGTTAATAATCCATGTGGTACTATCTGAACAGAATTACCTATATGTTGATGTGAATACGAAAGCACAGAGCCGCCATAACTTTGTGCCTCGGTTATTGAGGTTGTAACTCTATATCTAAGCCTAAGTATATCCTTGAAAATAAAGCGGAATATATACTCAACCCGTGGTGTTATTTCGCGTGTATAAATAAGAAGTTCCAAGTACCAGATTATTTGGCACTAATTTAATGAAAAAGTTGGAATGTTATACCGATTGAAATTTTGTCATGCTGAACCTGCCTATCGGCAGGCAGGCGAAGTGAAGCATCTCTTCTGCAAGTCATTCCTAAACAACACAGAGATTTCTCGCTAACGCTCGAAATGACAAGAAATAATTTGTACTAAACAACAATCTACACATCAACATCCACCACAGTTATTCCAGAGCCACCAAACTCAATATGCTCATCGGCATAGGATTTAACACCGGGAGCATTACGCAGGTAATCGCGAATAACCTGACGCAAAATGCCATTCCCCTTACCGTGCAGAATCCTAACACGCGAAATGCTTAACATCAACGCATCGTCAATTAAATCCTGAACAGCCTCAATGGCCTCATCGGCACGATAGCCACGAATATCGATATCGGACTTAAAGTTTAGCCTGCGCTTATAGGTATCAAAACCAGCACCTGTGCTTGGCTGCTCAACCGCTTTATTCGCTTTGCGAAACTCGTTGGTCGAAATTTTCTCAAGTCTATCTAACTGCACAACCGTAATCATATTGCCAAATGCAACTGATGCCGATTGATTTGAGAGCGATACAACCTCGCCCATAAGGCTTTGTCCAGCAATCTTAACCTTATCGCCTACCCCAATAAACTTCAAATCCTCCTTCTCTGGAACAGACTCCACAGTTTTTGGGTCATTCTTTTGCTGCTGCTTGCGCTCCTGACGGCGTTTAATTTGCTCTATCTTGCGGTCGATTGACTCGTCGTGAACATTAATCTCCTCAACCTCCTTCTTGAACTTATCCAACTCCTCGCGCACCTGTTTGGTTTGCTCCTTGGCAGCATTGGCTTCCTTTATAGCACGAATGGTATTCTCAATTTGCTTATTGGCATCGGCAAGTATTGCCTGTGCTTCCTTTTTGGCATTTGCCAAAATATCCTTGCGTTGCTCCTTTAGCACAGCCAACTCTTTTTCGAGTTTATCCTGATACTCCTCGGTCTTTTTATTGGCTATCCTAATATTATCGCGTTTCTTTTCCCAGTAACGTTTATCGCGCGAAATCTCCCTTAAATGCTTCTCAAAGGTGATATAATCCTCACCCACCTTGCTGCCAGCATCGTTCAGAACTGTATCGGGCAGGCCAATTTTACGGGCAATTTCAAAGGCGAAACTGCTTCCGGGCTTGCCAATCTCCAACTTGAACAAAGGCTCAATCTTAGCATTATCGAATAGCATTGCACCATTAATAATACCATCGGTATTTGCAGCAAAGTGTTTTAAGTTAGAATAGTGAGTTGTGATAACGCCAAAAGCCCCTACGTTACACAACTGCTGTAGAATTGCTTCGGCAATTGCACCACCAGCCATTGGCTCGGTTCCAGCACCAAACTCATCAATCAGCACCAAGGTTTCCTTCTGAGCATTCCTAAGGAAATGTTTCATATTGAGAAGATGAGAGCTATAGGTACTCAAATCGTTCTCGATGGATTGCTCATCGCCAATATCGATAAAGATTCCACGATAAATTCCCATCTCGGAGTTCTCCAATGCACAAGGCAAAAAGCCGCACTGGAGCATATACTGTAGCAGACCAAAGGTTTTTAAGCAAACCGATTTTCCACCAGCGTTTGGTCCAGAAATTAAAAGAATTCTGTTCTGCTGATTAACCTCAATATCGAGTGGAACAATCTCCTTGCCCTCACGTTTCAGACTTTTCAGCAAAATTGGATGCTTTGCCTGACGCAGGTATGTTCCTGTTGAATTCTTCAGAATTGGTTTAGCCCCGTGATACTCCACTGCAAACAAAGCCTTAGCCCTTATGAAATCGATAGTTCCAAGAAAATCGTATGCTGACAACAGTTCAGGGAGATATGGACGGATATTATCAGCAAAATCGACCAAAATCCTTATAATCTCACGACGCTCGTCGTACTCCAACTCTCGAATCTCGTTATTCAACTCAACAACCTCAACAGGTTCAATAAAAACGGTCTTACCTGTCGCCGACTCATCGTGCACAATCCCCTTAAGCTTGCGCTTATTGGCAGCCGAAACTGGGATTACTACCCTACCCTCGCGAATTGATGGAGTTACATCCTGCTCCACAACCCCTTGCTCACGAGCATTCCTCAGAATGCTTTGAACCAACTTTGAAACCGAGCCTTGCTTAGCGGCAATTGCCGAGCGAATTTTAGCCAACTCTGGCGATGCGTTATCCTTAATCTTCCCAAATTTATCGAGAATGGAATCGATACGCTCAACCACGTAGGGATAATAGGCAACTGTTTTTGCTAACTCCGCAATATTTGGATACTTCTCCGAAACTTTTTTCAGAAAAGTAAGAATAGACTTAATGGTTTCGAGCGAGCGCTTAAGGTTTTGCAGTTCAACTTCATCGAGCCATGTGCCAACCTTGGATATTTTATTGAGCGAAGGCGTTAAATCGTAGTAGTTTTCTATGGGAAAAGAGTTCTCCATCAGGCAAATAGATTTCATCTCATCAACCTGGTTAATCATCCTTTCAATAGATTCGAAATCGTAAAGAAACTCAGCGGCAGTAACCTTGGCCGCTCCAAGCGGACAAAGGCATTTGGCCACCACTAATTCTCGAACCTTATCGAATCCAACCTTTTGCTCAAAGGTATTTGGGTAAATATTGGTCATTAATGCTTAAATAATTATTAAAAAAAATCTTAAGGTTTGCTAAAACAAACACAGATAATCAACTAACAAATGCAAAGTTATTCTAATACACTCTCAATTCCCTTTGCATCTCTTACTTTTTCCATGATGAAAAAGTAAGCAAAAAATCTAGGCAAAACTATGCTTCCTCACTCTCTGCTGCAAGTCAAGAATTTCTGCAAAAGTTGGCAAGCCCCTTTTGCGAAATTCTAAAACTTCCATCATTCACGCTTACTCCGGCTCGCAGTTTTGCCAATCCCACACACTTGCATTTTAAATTCTGTATCGAGTTAATTATTCTGCCTAAAAATTTGCTCCAAATGTTAAATTTTTAGGTACTCTCCAAATATAATGTTCAGAAATCAGTCACAAAATGCACCAATGCCCTATTTATCCTCGATACCTGAAAGCAGCTTTACGTAATCTATCCATAATTGCCAATCCTATTCCGTGTTCCTCAACAGGTTCAGCAACTATATACTCCACATCGGACTCCTCCATTTTATGAATTGCAGCAAAAAGGTTCACAGCGTACTCACGCAAATTACCAGAGTTTGACAATGGAATAACTATTTTGTACCCTTCAGTATCGGTAGTGTTAAACGATAGCAAACCCGCGTTGCTCCTTTGCATATCATTCAAATGTACATCGCCTAAAAAATACAGCGGTTTATTAGGACTATAGTGCGATTTAAGCATTCCCGGAGCAACAATGCTGTCCGATGTATCTCTTCCGCTATGGAAAGGAACGAAACTCTCCAAATCCTCACGAGTAATAACTCCGTGACGAAGAATTTCGAAACCATTCTCGTTCAACGTAATAATTGTTGATTCAATACCCACTTGGGTTTTTCCACCATCGAGAATATAGTCAACATTAGGCAGCTGTTTCTTCACGTGCTGAGCAGTTGTTGGACTCACCCTGCCAAACTTATTGGCACTTGGTGCGGCAATTGGACAACCCGCCTTGCGGATTAACTCCAACGCAATTGGGTTATTGGGCATCCTTATACCAACGGTATCGAGACCCGAGGTAACAATATCTGGAACAATATCGCTTTTGGGTAAAACAATGGTTAATGGGCCTGGCCAGAATTTTTCAGCCAAAAGCAACACTCTACTATCTTTATTAACGGTCAACTTATCCAAATCGTCCACCGAGGCTATATGCACAATAAGTGGGTCGAACGAAGGTCGTTCCTTCAATTCAAATATTTTGGCAACAGCCAATGGATTTAGCGCATTGGCGCCTAAACCGTAAACTGTTTCCGTAGGAAATGCAACCAATCTCCCCTCACGAATATAACCAGCGGCAATGTCGATATCCTGATTTACTATCATTTAAACTGCAATTTATGTTGCAAAACTAGCTAAAGCTGCTGGATTTAAAACAAAAAAGGTCGAAACCAATCGACCTTTTTTAACAATATCCAATATCTACTAGTAATTTGAAGCCTTTTCCTCAAAATATGCCTCAGGGTGATGACAAACTGGGCAATTCTTAAGGGCTTTTTTACCTTTATGAACATAACCACACTTGCGGCATACCCATTCTGTATCGTCCTCGCGTTCGAAAACTTTTCCGGACTCAACCTTTTCTAGAAGTTTCCTGTAGCGCTCCTCGTGCTCTTTCTCAACCTTTGCAATTAACTTGAACGCTGTGGCAACTTTTGGGAAGCCCTCCTTCTCTGCAATTGCAGCAAATTGAGGATACAAATCGGTCCACTCCTCGTGCTCGCCATTGGCTGCAGCCTTCAAGTTCTCAGCTGTTGTGCCTATCATACCTGCTGGGTACGACGCGGTAATCTCAACCATTCCACCCTCAAGGAATTTAAAGAACTGCTTTGCGTGTTGCTCCTCCTGCCCTGCAGTAATCATAAACAACTCGGCAATTTGCTCATAACCCTCCTCTTTTGCAACCTTCGCAAAAAAAGTGTAACGGTTCTTTGCCTGCGATTCGCCTGCGAAAGCTTTTAGCAAATTCTTTTCGGTTTCGGTTCCTTTAATGCTCTTTTCCATTGTTTTATGTTTTAGTTTCAACTAGTCATAAGTCTACTCCCAAAAATATGTTAAAAAAATAACAGAACAAAGAACATTTAACAAGAAAAGGAACTTTATCGCTACTTCTTCTGAACTGCACGCTTTACCTCACAACTAGGGCAACCAGTGCAACCACTCTCTTTTTTCCTAAGGCTCTTAACTACTGCATATACAGTGTACAACAATGCTGCAAGAACCAATATTAATGCAATAGTATCCTGACTCATCATAATATTTATTGAATAAAATAACTACCTATTTGATACATTAAAAACGATACAACCCAAGCAATCGCAGTGGTATAAACCATACTGAACAAAGCCCACTTCCAATTTGCCTCCTTTTTAATTGCTGCAATTACAGCCACACAGGGGAAATAAATTAAAACGAATAGCATAAATCCAAATGCAACCAGCTGATTGAATACTTTTTGCCCTTTGAGCGCACCACTGGAGTGTTCCTGCTGCTGCAAACTCGAAATTAGCGAACCCGATGTTTCATCGGCCTCTAAATCGGCGTGATAAATGATACCCATTGTGCTAACCACAATTTCCTTAGCGGCAAGACCTGTTATGATGCTTGCACCAATTTTCCAGTCGAAACCCAGCGGCTGAATTGCAGGCTCAATAAACCTACCCATACGACCAATATACGATTGCTCCTGATGCTCCGAGGCCTTTATCAAATCAATATCCGAAATTTGAGCCTGTTTTACAGAATCACTTAACTCTGCATTATTAGAAATAGAGGTAATTTGTGAATCGAAATCGGCAGAGTACTCAACATTCCGAGGATAATAGCTTAAGCCCCAAATTAGAATTGATGCCAGTAGAATTACTGTTCCCATTTTACGTAAGTACTGAGACCCCTTAAACCACATATGGATTATTGTATTCCTTAGCGTTGGAATGCGATAAGGAGGTAATTCCATAACAAAAGGAACATCCTGCTTAGCAAACAATGTTGTTTTAAGCAAAAGCGCCACTAAAATTGCCAGTAAAATTCCAATAAAATAGACAGAGAAAAGCACCAAGCCCTGATTTGTTGGAAAGAATGCAGATATCAGCAAAACATAAACGGGAAGCCTTGCACTACACGACATAAATGGAGTTATCAGCATTGTTATTATTCTATCCTTCCTATTCTCCAGAGTACGTGTAGCCATAACAGCAGGCACATTGCAGCCAAAACCCATAAGTAGCGGAATAAACGATTTACCGTGCAAGCCTATCTTATGCATCAACTTATCCATTATAAAGGAGATGCGAGCCATATAGCCAGTATCCTCCATCAAGGAGATAAAGAAGAAAAGAATAAGAATATTGGGCAGAAACACAATAACACCACCAACTCCACCAATAATTCCATCCACAACTAAATCGCGTAAAGCGCCATCGGGTATTGCATTTCCAACAATATCACCTAAATATCCAACGCCAGCATCAATCCAATCCATTGGATAGCTACCAATTGTAAAGGTGGCCTGAAACATCAACCACATAAAAGCAATGAAAATTGGAAAACCCCATAGTTTGTGGGTTAGAACATTATCTATTATTTTGCTTCGATGATGCTTCTTCTCCCGACTCTCCTTTAATGTTTCGGCCAATGCTCCTGCAATAAACCCATATTTTGCATCGGTTACAACGGTTTCCGATTTATCGCCATACTCCTTTTCCAACCGTTGAATCTCCCTGTTTGCAGCAAGCATAACTGCATCAAAGTTTAAACAACTACGGAGTAAATCTTGGGTTGTTCTATCGTTCTCCAGCAGTTTTATTGCGATAAATCGCAATGAGAACCGGTCGGCAATCTCCTTGTTAGGCCTGAGCAACTCTTTAATTTTCGATATGGAACCTTCGATAGACGCACCATAGTTGATATGGATATGACGCACAATTGGGTCTCTATCCTCGTAAACATCAACAGTTTTGGCAATCAACTCCGAAACGCCACGCCCTTTTATTGCAACCGTAGGAATTATTGGAATTCCAAGCATTATGGCAAGGTCGAAATACTTAAACTGAATACCTTTTTGCTCCAGCTCATCGAACATATTTAAAGCGATTATCACCTTAATATTCATATCGATAAGTTGAGTTGTTAGGAATAGGTTTCGCTCCAAATTGGAAGCATCAACCACATTGATAACAACATCGGGCATATTGTCCGCAATATGCTTGCGTACAAAAAGCTCCTCGGGGGTATAGTCGGTTATCGAGTAGGTTCCGGGCAAATCGACAATGTTTATTTTATAACCATCGTGCTTAACCATTGCCTCTTTTGCCTCGATAGTTACTCCACCATAGTTACCAACCTTCTCGTGCAAGCCCGACATATAATTGAAAAGCGAAGTTTTCCCACTATTTGGATTCCCAACCAATGCAACATTGATAGTTTTACTTTTTTCGCGAGCCGATACCTTTAACTTATCCTCAACCAGTGTTCCCTCAAACACGCTGGAATTATCGGATTGCAAATCGTTCTCCGAAACAACCTCAATTAGCGACGCCTCGCTTCTACGAAGCGAAACATTGTAGCCCATAATCTCATACTCAATAGGGTCGAGCAAAGGAGCATTCCTAATCACCTTAACCGATTTTCCCTTCACAAATCCCATTTCGGTTATCCTTTTCCGAAACGCCCCTTGGCCAAACACTTTTGTTATTATGCCAATCTGCCCATTTGATAATTCCGATAAACGCATTTTCTGTGTTTTATTTTAAAATGATAATCCCAACCTTAGTGTACCTGCAAAGCAGTTGCTAATTCCACTATTCTTCCCCGATGGATTTATGATATACTGCAAATCGGGCTGTATAAAAATATTCCTAGTTATTTGCCTTTGGTAGGTCAACTCAAGCGATGTTTCTCCGCCAACATTCTCGTTGTAATTTGCGTGTGCAACAGCAAATCCAAGAATATCGGAATCGGACTTAGTCATAAGGCCTTTCAGGTTTACGCCAAAACTGAAGAATACCCTGTTAAGACTTAATGCAGAAGGGCTATAGCCGAATTGGCTAAATACATCAATACTTGTTTCGCCACGTTGAAATACACGCTGGTCGGCGTACATATAGAAACCATACTTTGAATGGTCCAACGAATCGGGGAAGTTAGCGTTGAATTGTTTCTCTACAAGATGATTATGCGTATACAAACCAAGTTTGTATACCCCAGGAAGATTCCTAACCTCCACATTACGTTGCAACTCGGTAACGGCAAGTATGCCATCGCCAGAGGCAAATTGCCAGTTTAGGTTGTATGGATTATAATCGAAATCCGAGGGGCTACCGTCGTAAATGGCATTTAGCCATGATGTTTTATCGTTGATACTCCAATTGGATGTAATACCCAACGATGTTAATGGAAAAATTGGCGCTGGCACATTTGCCGAGATAACGGGCAAAATTCCAAAGGAACTATTCAGAAATAGACCACCATTCTCCGATACTGCAAACTCAACATTCAAATCCTGCAAACCTAATGTAAACTCAACATTGCCAACAACCTGCTTATACCATAATTCCTGTATATAGGTATGATTTCCCGCCTCAATATTCGAAGCTACCTGCATATCGCCAAGCATCTCAGCCGAAGGAGTTGCACCGTGCGTGTTTACAGCATTAACAAAGAATTGTGAGCCGCTCCACAATCCTGCTTTTTCAGTATCGAAGAGCAAACGCAGGTTGGCCATACCAAGAAACGCAGAACCGCGCTTAATTCCACCGTGAACGTTATTTACATTATCGCCCAGATACGATGCTTCGAACTGAAATCCCTTATCGAACCTTGTTGAATCAGTCTGAGAGTAAAGAAAACCATTAAAGCAAAAAACAAGAACTAACGTTGAAATAGTAAATATCCTTTTCATTGTACCATAAGTTTAAAATTTACGATACAAAAGTAGAGTGAGAGGTTTGAGTGGGAAATACCTAAAAATGGTGATTTTTTATTTGAAAAGACAAACCAAAATTCAATTCAATACAAAGGACATATTGTTAGCATGCATTAAATCGCTTCGCACAGAGATTCTGTCCAATAGTTTTAGTGATTTTGTTTCCTTTTACTAGTTTTGTATAAAAAAGGCTAATGACTGAATCAGATATTCGAATATATCAATCAGAAGAAGGGAGAGCAGAAGTTCAAGTAAAATTTGAACATGAAACGGTTTGGCTTTCACAAAGACAAATGGCTGAACTGTTTGATAAGGATACTGATACAATAGGCTTACATCTAAAAAACATCTTTGAATCAGGTGAATTAGATGAATTATCAACTACCGAGGAATCCTCGGTAGTTCAAAAAGAAGGGAAACGAAATATCAAAAGACGACTAAAGTTATACAACCTAGATGCAATTATATCAGTTGGTTATAGAGTGAATTCTAAGCGAGGTGTTCAATTTAGAATATGGGCAAATAAAGTATTGAAGGAGTATTTGGTAAAAGGCTTTTCAATTAACGAAAAACGATTAGCACAAAACAATGAACATCTCAAAGAACTTAAGAATTCTGTCAAAATACTTGGAGAGGTATTGAATTACAAGCCATTAACGAATGATGAAAGTATCGGTTTATTGAAAATAATTTCAGACTATGCTTATGCTCTTGATGTTTTAGACCAATACGACTATCAGAAATTAGAAATAAATAATACATCAGGGAAAGAAATTTATAAGTTGACCTATGAAGAAGCAATAAACCAGATTAAGTTGGCAAAAAAAGCATATGGAAACAGCGAACTCTTCGGGAACGAAAAGGACAAATCATTCAAAAGTTCATTAACAACAATATATCAAACATTTGATGGAGTTGATTTATACCCAAGCATTGAAGAGAAAGCAGCAAATTTATTGTACTTTATTACAAAAAATCATTCATTCTCTGATGGGAATAAAAGGATAGCAGCATTTTTGTTCTTATATTTTCTTGAAAGAAATGGAATACTATTCGATGAATTCGGAAATAAAAGAATTGCTGACAACACCTTAGTAGCACTGACACTTATGATTGCAGTTAGTAGACCTGAAGAGAAGGAAACAATGACAAAGGTTGTTGTGAATCTTATAAATAAAAATAATTAACTCATGCTAACACACTATATCAAACTACTGAACTGATAATATAAATGTAAAATTTTTATTACTTGAAATAACTTTTCTCCAACTAATGACTCTGCAGGCAATTAATTCCCTTGCAATTTAAACCGTCGGCAAAGCTTAAAACAAAACACTGATTTTATTCCAACTAAGATTGGATATAAAAAAACTGGTGAACAATAATCTGTCCACCAGCCTCAATATTCAATAAAAACCCCTTACTTTTTAACCTTAATGCTACATCCTACTGCCTTGGTTTCCTTAACCTCGGGCGATTTTCCATCGAGAAGCGCATCAATGGCCTTCTCAACATACTTTTCCTTAACAGCAGTTGCATCCTTGTAGTTATCGTCAATGGCGCCAATGTACTCAACAACCACATCCTTGCCTTTTTTGCTCAAAACAAAAACATGGGGTGTACGAGCTGCTCCAAATACCGGGTAAACCTTTTGACCCTCGTCGAATAGGTACGCAAAAGGAAAACTCTTTTCTTTTGCACGCTCAATCATTTTATCGTAGGAATCCTCTGGAACAGCAGAGGGATCGTTAGAGTTGATGGCTATTACAGGAAAACCTTTTGATTCGTACTTCTTGTGCAACTCAATCATTCTGTCCTCATAAGCCTTAACATAAGGGCAATGGTTGCAGGAGAAAATAACCACATAGCCTTTGGCATTCTTGTAATCGGCTAGCGATACCATTTTGCCATCAACATTTTTTAGTTTAAAGTCAGCAACTTTATCGCCAATTTTATAGCCTTGGGCGAGGACTGTTACAGATGCTAAAAGCATTGTAAAAATAAACATCGACATCTTTTTCATTTCAAATTGATTTATTGGTTAGAAACTTTATTAATTGCATTCACTAGGTCGTTATAATCAACAGGGCCTTCAATAAAAACACGGCTATTGCCTTTATAAACCAAAGTTGCAGGCAATGCTCCGCTCCAGGTTGAATCTACCTTTTCAATCCAAACGTTCTGGGCAGGATCGTCGAGCAAAACAACATTTAAATCGGTTTTCCTATTCTTGATAAAGGGATACAAACTTTTATCGATTTGATTTGGAAAATCAAGGCTTACCATTAGCACATCCAACTTCTCAGACTTATACTCCTTCTGCAATTGCTCGAAATAGGGAAACTCCTTAATGCAAGGCGCGCACCAAGTAGCCCAAAAGTTTACAACGTAAATAGAATCGGTTGATTTATTCAGATAAGGTTCAAGCAATGAATAGTCCAAAACATCAACTTTAAACTCCTTTTCCTTTGGTTTACACGAGAAAACTGTTGGTAACAGAATAATTATAATAAATATTGACCTTTTCATTTTATAACATTTATATCCCAGAAACACTATTCGCTTCAATTTGTTCAACAAACAAGCCGCTTCCCAAAACAACCAAGAATCAAAAATCAAGATAAAAGTTTGCGAGTAAGAAGGAAAATAGAATTTTGCATCACTAAAAAAACGTTACAATTTTGTGTAAATCATTCCGAAAGCATAATTTTGGAATAAATTTGATAAAAGATTCATTCAATATTATATGATTAAAAACCTTTCAAGGTTACTGTTAATAGTTGTATTCCTAGGTCAACTTACAGCCTGTAACTTTATACCAAAGCCTCCAGTTGCAGAAAGCATTCCTCATCAAATGGTAATGTTTGGCGATACCAGAATTGACCCTTACTACTGGCTCAATATGCGCGATACACAGAAAGTGTTGGATTACCTTATTGCTGAGAATATTTACACCGAAGCAATGATGGAACCTACAATTCCGCTCCAGGAAGAATTGTTCAACGAAATGAAGTCGAGGCAAAAGGAGGATGACGTAACCGTTCCTGTTTTTTTAAATGGTTATTACTATTATATTCGATACGAAGAAGGTAAGGAGTACCCTATTAATTGCAGGAAAAAAGGAACACTAAATGCACCTGAGGAAATAATCCTTGACGAAAACGAGGTGGCTGCAGGCCATAAATTCTGCCAAGTGGCAAGTTTAGATATATCGCCCAACAACAAAATCCTTGCTTATGGTGTAGACACTATTGGAAGGAGAAAATTCACAATCCATTTTAAAAATCTGGAAACAGGAAAATTAATAAATTCAAAAATTGATAACACCACTGGAGCAATTGCCTGGGCAAACGATAACGAAACAGTTTTCTACTCGCAAAAGAACTCCGCATTACGACCCTACAAAATATTCAGGCACTGCTTAAAATCGGTTAACTGTTTAGATGATAAATTGATTTACCACGAAACAGATGAGACATTCGACACACATGTATTTACTACAAAGTCGAGAGAGTATATAATGATAATGACATCGAGCAGCACTTCATCCGAGTACCGATTCTTAAATGCTAATAACCCTCTAAGTAACTTTAAACTAATTCAGCCTCGCCAAAAGGGGATTGAGTATAGTGCCGACCACTTCGGCAATAACTTTTACATACGAACCAACTGGAATGCTGAGAACTTCCGGATTATGGAAGCACCTGTATCAAATCCCAGTATGGCAAACTGGAAGGAGCTAATTCCGCACAAAAGCGATGTGCTAATAATGAATATGGATGTCTTCCGGGATTTTTTGGTTATCACAGAGCGCAAAGATGCCCTTATAAAGGTTAGAGTAATGAAGTGGGCCGACAGGAGTGAGCATTACATTGATTTTGGCGAGGAGGTTTACACCGCACTACCATCGGGAAACCCAGAATTCGACACGCCGCTATTTATGTACTACTACACCTCGCTAACCACACCAGGCTCCACCTACGAGTATAATATGCAAACCCAAACAAAACGTTTGCTAAAGCAAAACGAGGTGCTTGGAGGTTATAACCCTGCCGATTACGAAACAAAAAGGCTTTGGGCTACAGCAAACGACAGTGTTAAAATACCCATTTCGATTGTTCACAAAAAGGGAATTGAACTGAATGGCGAAAACCCTTTGCTAATTTACGCCTACGGAGCCTATGGATACTCTGAAAATCCAATTTTCGATTCAAACCTATTAAGTTTACTCGACCGTGGTTTTGTTTATGCCATTGCGCACGTAAGAGGTGGCGAGGAGATGGGACGTAAATGGTATGAAGATGGTAAGATGCTCAAAAAAATGAACACATTTACCGACTTTATCAGTTGTAGTGAGTATTTAATTGAACAGAAATACACCTCGCCCGATAAACTTATTGCACAAGGTGGCAGCGCTGGTGGTTTACTTGTAGCGGCAGTTGCAAATATGCGCCCCGAACTGTATAAAGGAATTGTGGCCGAAGTACCCTTTGTGGATGTTGTTACTAGCATGCTCGACTCCAGTTTACCTCTAACCACAGGCGAATACGAAGAGTGGGGCAACCCAAACGATTCTACTTATTACTTCTACATAAAATCTTACTCGCCCTACGACCAAGTAAAGCCCCAAGAATACCCTAACATACTTGCTACTGCAGGTTATCACGATTCTCAAGTTCAGTACTTTGAACCCGCAAAGTGGGTTTCAAAATTACGAGCAACAAAAACCGATAACAATCTCCTTCTGTTCAAGGTTGATATGGACTCAGGCCACGGAGGTGCTTCGGGACGTTTTAAATCGCTGAAGGATATTGCATTTACTTATGCGTTTATGCTTAAAATTGTGGAAATTGAATAATAAAAAGAGCCCTCAAATTTTAAGAGGGCTCTTCTATTATTGCTCCACATCCTTCAATGTCAACTGAATCCGTTTCCTAGGAATATCAACCTCAAGCACTTTTACCTTTACATGCTGGTGAAGTTTTACAACCTCTAGCGGGTCTGAAACAAAACGGTTTGCCAACTGCGAGATGTGTACTAAACCATCCTGCTTTACTCCAACATCTACAAAAACGCCAAAGTTGGTAATGTTGGTTACTATTCCGGGCAGAACCATTCCAGGAACTAAGTCATCCATTTTATAGATACCCTCGGCAAACTCAAACACCTTAATTGCCTTACGTGGGTCGCGGCCGGGCTTAGATAACTCCTGCATAATATCATTAAGGGTTGGTAAGCCAATCTTATCAGTTACGTATTTCTCCAACTTTATTTTGGAGCGTAACTGCTCATCACCCATTAGGTCGGAAACCTTACAGCCCAAATCCTTGGCCATTTGCTCCACAATATGGTAACTTTCAGGGTGAACAGCACTATTATCGAGCGGGTTCTTGGCATCAGTAATTCGAAGGAAGCCTGCGCACTGTTCAAAGGCCTTATCGCCCAAACGGGCAACTTTTTTCAACTCAGTACGGCTACCAAATGGACCATTTTGCTTACGGTAGTCAACAATATTCTTGGCCAACTGTGGTCCTAAACCCGAAACATAGGTTAACAAATGCTTACTGGCTGTATTCAGGCTAACGCCAACGTGGTTAACCGCGCTCTCCACCACCAAATCCAACCCGTTCTTAAGTTTGGTTTGGTCAACATCGTGCTGGTACTGTCCCACTCCAATGGATTTGGGGTCAATTTTAACCAGCTCAGCCAACGGATCCATTAACCTGCGCCCAATGGAAACGGCTCCACGTACAGTAACATCGTACTCTGGAAACTCCTCACGCGCAACTGTAGATGCGGAGTAAACCGATGCACCATCCTCGCTAACCACAAAAACCTTAATATCACGGTTAAAGCGAATATGCTTAACAAGTGCCTCCGTTTCACGGCTTGCAGTTCCGTTCCCAATGGCAATTGCATCAATCTTAAATGTATCGACAAGGTTAGAGATTTTAGACATCGCCTTACCCTGCTCGCTCTGCGGTGGATGTGGATAGATGGTCTCGTTATGTACAAGATTTCCTTGGGGATCCAGACAAACCAACTTGCAGCCAGTTCTGTAACCAGGGTCAAGAGCCAAAACACTTTTCTGTCCAAGTGGTGCAGAGAGTAATAGTTGACGAAGGTTCTCGGCAAAAACGCGAATAGCCTCCTCGTCGGCTTTTTCCTTTAGTTCGCCAGTAAATTCGTTCTCAATGGAAGGCTCAATCAATCGTTTATAGGAATCGGCAATGGCCAACTGCATTTGCGCAGCATTATCGCCACTCAACTTCACATAATTCCTTTCAAACTCCTCAATTACAGGTTCTACGGCAGGAACAATGGATACACGGAGAAACCCTTCCTCCTGTCCACGGCGCATAGCCAGAAACCTGTGCGATGCACATTTGCGAACCTCCTCCTCAAAACTGAAGTAATCGGAGTACTTTACGCCTTCAGTTTCCTTACCCTTTACTACTTTGGATTTAATTATTGCACTACGCTTAAAGTGACGGCGGGCAATATTGCGAGCCTTCTCATCCTCGCTAATCCACTCAGCCACAATTTCGCGTGCACCCTGTAAGGCATCATCCACATCAGCCACTTGGTCGTTAATAAAATCCTCGGCCTTTGTAAGAATGTTGCGCTCAAACTGCTTCATTATTAACAAAGCAAGTGGTTCTAGTCCTTTCTCCTTGGCAATTGTGGCTTTAGTTCTGCGTTTGGGTTTGTAAGGTAAGTAGATATCCTCAAGCACAACAGAATCGTAGCAGTTAATAATTCTTGTCTTTAACTCATCGGTAAGTTTGCCTTGCTCTTCAATTGTAGATATTATGGTTTCCTTCCGTTTATCAATTTCAACATACTTGGCCGATAAATCGCGAATGGATGTTACCTGTACCTCGTCCAAATTACCTGTCATCTCCTTACGGTAACGGCTGATGAATGGTATTGTAGCCCCTTCGTCCAAAAGTTTTATAGTGTTCGATACTTGGCGACCAGCCAAATTCAACTCCTTAGAAATCAACTCAACGTGCTTTGCTGTATTAATCAAATCCATAGTAAAAAGTATTATTACACAAAAAAACAAAAATAAAATGGGATAGCAATGGAAGTTGATAGTTGATGGTTGAAAGTTGATAGAAGAGGTAGAAGAAGAATGCAGAAGTTAGTATTTAGAATTCAACCTAAATACTACAAACCAAACACAAAACACCACACTTAACATCCTTTAACCTCATCTTCGAAAAAAAATTTACAACAAAATTTGTTAATCAATTCAATTCTGTATCTTCGCAGGATGTTTTTTTTAAAACGATAATCAATTTAACTCTAATAAAACTATGAAATTTTCAAGTGTATTTGTGGCCGTTTCACTAGTGGCTGTTTTGGCATCGTGCCAAAAGTCTAACCAAAGTGTTGGAAAAGTAGTTCTAAAAAACGAAACTGATAGCCTTAGCTATGCATTAGGTATCAACATTGCTCAAAGTTTCAAGAATGGTAAGTTAGATGAAATTAACTATAAAGCTCTTGCACGTGCCGTTCAAGATTACTACAAGAACGATTCATCAAACTTAAAAATGACTGATGAAGCTGCCATCACATTTATTCAAAATTACCTTAGCAAAAAAGAACAAAAAGTTGCTGAGAAAAATCTTGAAGAAAGCAACAAATTCCTAGAAGAAAACAAAACTAAAGAGGGTATTGTTGTTGACTCTACAGGCCTACAGTATAAAGTTATTACCGAAGGTACAGGAGCTCAGCCAACCGCTGAAGATGTTGTAAAAGTTCACTACACAGGAACTTTGGCTGATGGTACAAAATTTGACTCTTCGTACGATAGAGGTGAACCTGCTCAGTTCAAACTTAACCAAGTTATTAAAGGCTGGACAATAGGCGTTCAAAAAATGAAAGTTGGTGCTAAGTACATGTTCTATATCCCTGCTGATTTAGCGTATGGCACACAAGTTCGTCCTGGTGGCCCAATTGGTCCTAACCAAGCATTAGTTTTCGAAGTAGAATTACTTGAAATTGTTAAGGAAACCGCCAAGAAATAATTATTAATAAACTCGCAGCTTACCAGCCGGGTGTGTATGCATCCGGCTGTTTTTCTGAATAAACAAGATAATGTTATGGCACTAGATTTTACAGGAAAACTAATCCAGAAATTGGGTCAGCAAACCGGACAGGGCAAAAATGGAGCTTGGGTTAAACAGGAATTTATAGTCGAAACCCAAGAACAGTATCCAAAGAAAGTTTGCGTATCGGCATGGGGCGACAAGGTTAAGGAGATGGATTCAGTTGCAATTGGTGAGACAATTAAACTATCGGTAAATATTGAGTCGCGTGAGTTCAACAGCCGTTGGTACACAGATGTAAGGATTTGGCGCGTGGAGCGCATGAGAGGTGCAGAGAGCAACGTTCCTGATTTACCACCTTTCAACGAGGATTTCCAAATGCCACCAGCCAATGACTTTAACCCAGATAACGATTTACCATTCTAATCGTAGTATTCTCAAAAAAAACTTTCAGAAAATTCAACCGTTAACTCTATAATTATGCAACTACCAGTAGAGAAAATTGAAGAGCAAATTGTAGAAAAGTATAACTTTCTCGAAAATCTAGAAGCCTGGTTGTTAAATCAGGGTGTAAACGAAACCTTTGCTCAATTCTTTAAAGTAACTATTTCCGTAGGCGTTATTGTAATTTTAGCAATAATTGCTGATTTTGTTGCAAAAAGGATATTCCTCGCCTCAATGGCAAGAATAGCCAAACGTACAGAAACTGAATGGGACGACATTCTTGTTGAGAAAAAGTTTTTCCACCGCTTAGCCCATTTTGCACCAGCCATTGTTTTTTACCTTACAATAGGCGTTGCGCTTTACGATTATTCGCCCAAAGTAACAGTATTCCTACAAGCATTAACTAAAATTTACATGGTTATTGCGGCACTTTTGGTTGTTAACTCTTTTTTGGATACCGTAAACGAAATTTACCAAGGATTACCTTACGCTAAGAGTCGCCCAATCAAAGGATATTTGCAGGTTATAAAAATCATCCTTTACACATTCGGAGCAATAGTAATCATAGGAATAATCATCAATAAAAATCCCAGTTCAATTCTTGTAGGACTTGGTGCCTCAACAGCAATATTGATGTTGGTTTTCAAGGATACAATAACGGGACTGGTAGCATCAATTCAACTCTCTGCTAACGATATGCTTAAAATTGGCGACTGGATTGAAATGCCATCGCGTAACCTAGATGGAACAGTAAAGGACATTAGCCTAACAACAGTTAAGGTTCAAAACTTCGATAATACAATCACTACAATTCCGCCATTCGCTCTAATCAACGAGAGTTTTAAGAATTGGCGTGGAATGGAAGAGTCAGATGGTCGCAGAATTAAGCGTTCTGTATATATTGATGTTAAAACCATTAAGTTCTGCACCCCCGAGATGCTTCAGAAATATAAGAGAATCCCAAGTATTACTGAGTATATTGAATCCCTAATCCCTTCAGGTATTGACTACACTGACCAAGCAATGATGCTAAGTGCAGGTATGCCAACCAACCTGAGTATTTTCCGATTTTATATTGAAACATACTTAAAAACAAACCCAATGATTAATCAGAACGCAACGCTTATTGTTAGGCTATTGCAATCGTTGGAGTACGGAATACCTTTGGAAATATATTGTTTTACAGAGGATAAAAGGTTTGTCCAATTCGAAAAAATTCAATCCGATGTGCTAGACCATATTATGGCAGCTTTACCAATTTTCGAATTAAAGGTTTTTCAACGCATGTCGAGCGATGATATTAGAGCAATTGCACAAGGAAACTAGACAATTAAAATTGCAGATACTCCAAAATCCAGTCGACGACTGGATTTTTTTTATATCTAGGCTCTATAAACTTATCATTATTTCCAAGTTTAGTTCAAAACTTTTAATATTGATATTCAGAGTTTATTTTTGTTAGTTTTCAAATCATAATTACTCAATTCTTCGTAAATTAGTACAACAGAATAAAGCAGATATGAATACTCACGAATCATTTATGGATGAAGCCATTAACCTTGCAATTAAAGGTGTTTTGGCTAACGAGGGTGGCCCCTTTGGTGCAATAGTGGTAAAAGATGGACAAATTGTTGGACGTGGAAACAACCATGTTACATCAACAAACGACCCCACTGCACACGCCGAAGTTATGGCAATTAGGGATGCCTGCAAAAATTTGAATACATTCCAGCTTAACGGTTGTATACTCTATACATCGTGCGAACCATGTCCAATGTGCTTTGGAGCAATATATTGGGCAAGGTTTGATGCAGTATACTTCTCTGGAAACAAGCATATGGCATCGTACCACGGTTTCGACGATGGTTTTATTTATGATGAAATCAACCTCAGCTTCGACCGTCGCCGAATCCCTTTTATTCAACTTAATCCAGAAAAGGGTGTACTACCTTTCCGCGAATGGGATAAAAAGGAAAGTAGGATTGATTACTAGTTTTGTCAATCACTAGACATCGGTCATGCTGAACTTGCTTCAGCATCTCACTGTGAAACCCTGAAACAAGTTCAGTGTGACGTTTTAGTTTGAAAATGGAACTTCATAAATTAAATCCATGCAAACTTCTAGCAAATCTAAGAATGTAGCGTTAGTGCTGTCGAGTGGGGGTGCTAGAGGGCTTGCGCATATTGGCGTTATTGACGAATTGCAAGCAAGAGGCTATAACATTACCTCTATTGCAGGCTCCTCCATGGGTGCATTAGTTGGCGGGTTACTTGCCGCAGGCAAAATAGATGAATTCCGGAACTGGGTTATAAAGCTGAACAAGAAAGATGTCCTCTCACTCATAGATTTTACAATTACCACAAAGGGTTTTGTTAAGGGCGATAAGGTTTTTGAGCGTATGCGTAAGTTAAACCTTATCCCCGATATTAACATCGAGGATTTACGAATACCCTACGCGGCTGTCGCTGTTGATATTTTAAACAACAAAGAGTGCGTTTTCCAATCGGGTAGTCTTTTAAAAGCCATACGCGCCTCAATCTCCATCCCTAGCGTATTTACTCCAGTTAGCCTCGATAACGGACTACTTGTGGATGGTGGCGTTCTTAATCCATTACCGTTAAAACTTGTAAAAAGGAATCCAAGCGATTTGCTTGTGGCTGTTGATTTAAATGCGCTTAACGTTTACGAAAAACCAAAACTACCCAAGAAAAAAGTTTCAACCGAAAATCAGAACGAACGTTTTGCTGCGCTGATTAAAAAGTGGGATGAACTTTTTGGACACAATAACCCCAAATCAACAAAGGAGAAGAAAGTAACCCCAAAAAGTATTGGTTACTTTGATGTTTTAATGCGTTCGGTACTTCTAATGCAATCGAAACTCACTACATACTCAACAGAAATAACACCTCCCGATGTACTAGTTCCAATATCGAAAGATTCGTCCACTGTATTTGAGTTCTACAAGGCCGAAGAACTTATTGCCTACGGCAAAGAAATGTGCGCCAAAGCCCTTGAAGAAAAGGGACTATAATCCACGTTGACGTAATGTTTCGTAAAGGACAATACCCGCAGATACAGAAACATTGAGCGATTCAATCTTCCCCATTAGTGGGATTTTCACCAATTCGTCGGAGAGTTTCTTAACATCGTAACTGATACCCTTATCCTCTGCACCCATAACTATAGCAATTGAACCAGTAAGGTTCGCTTCGTAGATGTTTTTTTCGGCTTTTTCGGTTGCAGAAACAATCTTCACATTATTCTCCTTTAAAAACGGGATTGTCATCTTTAAACTACCAACACGGCAAATAGGAATGTGGTGCAAAGCTCCTGCTGATGTTTTAACTGCATCGCTACCAATATTCGCAGAGCCTTTGGCTGGTACAATTATCAAATTAACACCTGCACACTCAGCGGTTCTTACAATAGCACCAAAGTTGCGAACATCGGTAACACCATCCAGAATTAGAATGAATGGGGTTTTGCCTTCGGCAATAATCTGCGGAAGAATCTCCTCCAGGTTTTTCAACTCAATTGGCAATGTATAGGCCACAACTCCTTGATGGTTCTTATCCTTGAACTTATTAAAAACTTCGGCAGGCACATACTGTACTGGAATGTTACTGTATTTTAAGACTGTTTGCAATTCCGAGGCCAAACGACCCGTTAGCCCTTGCTTCACTAAAACCTTATTGAGTTTAACATTTGAGTTAATTGCCTCAAGTACCGAGTGCAAGCCATATATAATGTTTTCTGAGTCCATATCTTATCCGTTTTTCGTTGATAGTTGTTCGTGTTAAAAAATAAATAATTATATTACAATAAGTTGACTTCAATAATTGACCTATTAACAAATAGTCTAATTGATTAATTTACGTTTTTCCTGTAACTCCTCAAGTTCAAACGATAAATCCTCCCACTCCCCCATCATCTCGGCCAATTGCTTTTTTGCCGACTCATAGCTGTTGAAAAAAGTTTTATCATTCAAATTAATTCCGCTCTGCTCCGGATTAGCAAGTTTGTTATCCATATCGGCAATATCCATCTCGTACTGCGATATTTTCTTCTCCACCTCAGAGATTCGATTCTCCACCTTACGAATTTGCTTATCAATTTCCTTACGTTCTTCCCAAAGAATCTTTTGGTCCGACGCAGTTTTGGTTTCCACATTTTTGGATGCCTCAACCTGTTTCCGCTCCAGTTCTTTAAAACTCTCCAATTTGCGACGACGAAGAAAATCGTAAATTCCGCCAATATGCTCGCGCACCTTGCCATCGGAGAATTCGTAGATTTTATCCACCAAACCATCCAAAAACTCGCGGTCGTGAGAAACCACGATTAATGTTCCGTCGAAATTCAGCAGAGCATTTTTGAGTACGTCCTTTGAGCGCATATCCAAGTGGTTGGTAGGCTCATCGAGTACAAGAAGATTGTAAGGTTGTAGCATCAACTTGGCTAAAGCCAAACGGTTGCGTTCACCACCAGAGAGCACTTTTACTTTTTTGTCCACATCTTCGCCACGGAAAAGGAATGCACCAAGAATATCGCGCATTTTAGTGCGCACATCACCCACAGCAACTTTATCGATGGTATCGAGAACGGTTATGGAGTTATCCAACAGTTCATCCTGGTTCTGGGCAAAATATCCAATGGAAACATTATGACCTATCTTCGCAACACCATTATAGTCGAGTTCTCCAATCAAAATACGACTCATCGTGGTTTTGCCTTCGCCATTACGTCCAACAAAAGCAACTTTTTGTCCGCGCTCAATACTGAAACAAACATCTTTGAAAATAAGATGATTTCCAAAACTCTTGGCCACATCCTTGGCCTCGCAAACCACATCGCCGGAACGAGGTGCTGCGGGGAAACGAATATTTAGGGTCGATAAATCCTCCTCATCAACCTCTATAATCTCCATTCTATCGAGCATTTTAATGCGCGACTGAACCTGCACGGACTTAGTTGCTTTGTAACGGAATCGCTCAATGAAATCCTGCGTATCCTCAATCACCTTTTGCTGATTCCGGTACGCGGCCATTTGCTGCTCACGACGCTCCTTGCGAAGTTGAACATACTTTGAGTACGGAACCTTATAATCGTAAGCACTTCCTAGCGATAATTCCACAGTACGTTGAGTAACATTATCGAGAAATGCTCTATCGTGCGAAATTAAAAGCAGTGAACCCTGATAGGTTTTCAAGTAATCCTCTAGCCACTGAATCGATTCAATATCTAGGTGGTTCGTTGGCTCATCGAGTAGTAAAATTTCTGGTTTACGAAGCAGAATTTTTGCCAACTCAATTCTCATTCGCCAACCGCCGCTGAACTCTGTAGTAGGTCTAGTAAAATCTGTACGTTTAAAACCAAGCCCCAAAAGCGTTTGCTCGGCCTGAGCATCGGCAGTTGCACCATCGAGTAATGAATAACGGTCATTAAACTCTGTAAGTTGATTAATCAACCTTAAGTACTCCTCGGAATGATAATCGGTCCGGGTAGCAATTTCATGTCCCAACCTATCAATTTGGTTCTTCATATTGATAGTTTCGGAAAAGGCAAGCAATGTTTCATCCAGCACGCTACGACCCGATGCCAGAGCCATTTGCTGTGGCAAATAACCTAACCGAATATCCTTAGGCATGGAAATAGCACCAGAAGTAGGCTGAGCCTCCCCTGCAATTAACTTCAGCAAAGTGGTTTTACCTGCACCATTTTTCCCAACAAGACCAACGCGCTCGCTTTCGCTCACTTGGAAACTAATCTCCGTGAACAAATCGAATCCGCCAAAACTAACTGTAACCTGATTAATAGATATCATTCAAACTCAAAAAAAATTCAGGCAAAGGTAGTAAAATCATTTAGTTAAAGGAAATTAGTTATTGGCTGAACCAATATCATTTGACAAATAATTTCTTTAAAAAATCTTAAACAAAATTATATGTAAGAAAAAAATATTAACTTAAATTTTTATTTGTATTAGACTTAAATTTTGCTCAGGAAGCAATATCTTTAAAAAGTGTTCAACCTTAACGAACCCGAAGTTGAAAAGATTGAAACAATTGTTTTACAACTTTCTATCGTCCGGAATTAGAGGTAGTCTAATTTACGAGGATGTTAGAAAGGCTACGCTCATCAATCTTTTTGCACTATGCGGAATGGTTTACCTCTTGTTCTACAGCTATAGAATGTGGATTTTAGGCGACCCAAAACTATCACTTATATATATCTACTGCATTGCTGTAATTATTCTAATGCAGATTTACCTCCGGATAAGGCGACGAATTCTGTTTGTAAGCCATATACTCGTAATTGGATTATTGTGTTTAGAATTGTTCTTCCTTTTCCGCAATGGCTCTACTGACCTAAAGTTGCCAAGTTATTATGTTTTCCCTGGGATTTACTGGTATTACATTTTTCCTCCATTCTCACTATTCATGCTTGGACGAAGGGTAGGTTCATATTACAACATCGTTTTAATTGGGTTTACAATATTTTTCTTTAGCACTGACTATTTTGATGGACATCTTTACGACAAAGAGTTTAAAGTTCGGTTGTTATCCGTATTTAGCGCCATCTTTTTCTTCTCATTCTTTTTTGAATCGATTCGCAGCATAACTTTCAGTGCATTTGAGCAAACTTACACAAAAAAAACTCAATACCTGAAAGTAATTTCAACGAAAAACAATGCTTTAAAAAGAACCAACCGCGAAGTATCCAATCTTTCCGAGGAACTCAGAACACAGAATGAATACCTTAAGGTTTTAAATAAAGAGTTGGTTGACCAAAATGAGAAAATTGCCCTGCAAAACAAACTAATGGAAGTTCAGGGAAGAGAAATTACAGCCCAGCGAGATATGCTTATTCAGCAACGTCAGAGCATTGACGACAGCATACTCTACGCTAGTTATATACAAAAGGCGCTCCTTCCAACAGATGATATACTTAAGGAGAACTTCTCCGACTTCTTTATACTTTATAGACCTAGAAACATTATTGGGGGCGATTTTTACTTCTACAAGAAAATTGATGATAGCATTATAATAGCAGCCGCAGACTGCACTGGACACGGAGTCCCAGGAGCACTCTTAAGTATGCTTGGCATTGCCTCGCTATCGGAAATTGTTTATAGGCTTGGCATTACCAATACGAGCGTTATTCTTGCTGAAATGTGCCGCGAAATGCGTTCAATCATAAAACGTAACAATAAGTACGATGCAAAAGATGGGATTGATATAGCGCTCTGTAAAATTAATCTTAACACCAACGAACTTGAATTTTCGGGAGCATACAACCCTGTATATATAATTAGAAACAAGGAATTAATCCAACTTAAAGCAGATAAAATTCCTGTTGGTACATCAATATTTGAAAGAGAACCAAAATTTACAAATCAGGATTTAAAACTCCAGAAAGACGATTGCATTTATCTTTTCTCCGATGGCTTTCCGGACCAATTGAACCCAATAGACCGTAAAAAATATTTAGCAAGAAATTTCCAGAACCTCTTGATTAGCATTTCCGATTCCAACATGAATAGGCAAAAAAACCTACTGGAGAATGAATTCGAGAGATGGAGAAACGGTGGAGACCAAACAGACGACCTAATGATTTTGGGTATAAGAGTTTAACCCAACACTATTTTCCACTCTACATATTACAAATATAAGTGCTATATTCGCGAACATTTTATCTTAATGAATAGCAGGACAAATAAACTAATTATTGTAATTCTTGCATTAATGCTAACTTATGTTAACGTTAATGTTTGGAGCTATAACGATAATTCTGTCCCCTCACATTTTAAACAAAAAAACAAGAATTCAACCGAATACTATTTCGAAAATGAAGTTAACCTTTTTACAATTCAACGTACAAAGGAAAATATTTCAAATTCATTAGAGAGCCTTTACTCTATAAGCTACAAAAAGATTCAGAGTTACACGAATCAGAAAAACCAAATATTTGAGAAGATATTAACATCATCCACACATCATTTCGTTCAATTTTTATCAAAAATTGATTTAAGTTGCGCTGTAAAACAGTTAATATATCCGTTCGATTATTTCTGGTGATAATTTCCAAAACATTCCTTTTACAAATCTAGAATGATTTGTACCTATTTTACATTAATAACAAACAACTAACATTTGGAAATTATGGACTTTTCTTTGTTTTTAACAGGAATGCTTATTCTTGCATTCATAATTTTACCCGTTTTCTTTTTTCGCCGTGCACAAAAGAAAAAAAGGGAAAAACTCTTAAACCATTTTATTGAATTAGCAAAAAAACACCAGGCCAAGGTTACTGAAAGTGACATCTGGAACTCGAACAATTGCATTGGAATAGACTATGCATCTGGCAAACTATTTTCACTCAGAATTACTGAAGAGCAAGAATCTACAACCTTAATTGATTTGAATGAGGTAGATAAATGTTCGGTAACCCCTATGAACAAGAGAGGGAGGGATAACTCTACTGAAAGATTGGACATAATTTTTAAATTTAAAAACTCCAGTTTAACCGACAAAACAATCAACTTCTATAACGTTAACGATAGTTCTATTATAACTGACGAACTAAAGTTGGCCGAAAAATGGGCTAATAAAGTAAATGGTTATCTGCAAAAAAAGTAACCCTCACTTAATTAAGAAAACCCTATTGAATAGGGTTTTCTTTTTTATTTCAATCAACTATATCATCTTTAATAATAAGTTCCCCTTTTACTAGCCACGAAACTCCAAATGACCACAAGGCAATTGTTTCGAACCAAAACACATAATGTAACGCTTCTAATTTCACTTTCAAATCCGAAGGAAGAAGAAAGAAAATAATGATTGCAACGATACACCCCAGCATAACAAAACCGCAGATTCTATAAACAATATTCCGCTGTTTCTTACGGGCAGTTGGATTAGGTTTGCTTTTGGTAAAAAGGAACAACGAGAAATAAGTTAATGTCAAGAAAAACAGTAATGCAGATATAAGATGAATTACCCCAACAATGGTAAATTGAGGATTTGGGCATGGGCAAAACGCCACTCCCAATGCAAATATGGCTGCCAAATTACCGCACAAATTATCCACCCAACTGTATCCTGTATATGAAAAAAGAAAAAGTGCTACGGCACTTAGTATCCCCACAAATGCATCGCGCATATGGGTATGGTAATACATACTTATAGATTTCTGAAACGCATCATCTTTACCAATAATAAACACACCTAAAACAAGTATTACAGGAAAAACAATTCCCAGAATTCCCACAGCCTTTCGTAAGCCTAGGTAGGAAATTACCATTGGATTTTCTTTTGTCACGGAAGTAAAGTTTATGATGTTCGAAGCACGAATATACTTGATATTCTTAATTCTGTATTCTTTTTTTCTGAATTCTATTTTCATTTTGTAACTTGCATCGGTTTAATTTTTAAACTTTTTAGTTGATTTTCAATTCAAACAGCAAGCTAACTTAAATCAAATCACTCAAATTATAAGAAAATGAGAAAATACAGTTTATTTTTACTAACCTTAATTACAATGAGCCTTATGGTTTCTTGTGAGAAGAAGGCTGAGAATCCGTTCTTAATGCCTTACAATACTCCGTTTGATGTGCCTCCATTCGATAAAATCAAGGTAGAGCACTACGAACCAGCAATTCTTGAAGGAATTAAACAACACACTGCTGAAATTGATGCAATAACCTCAAACGCTGAGGCACCTACCTTTGAGAACACAATAGTTCCTTTGGATTACAGCGGACAACTATTGGAAAATGTATTGCTTGTTATGCTCAACATGGGAGAGGCTTACAAAACACCAGAACTACAAGAGGTCATCAAAAAAACTTCGCCAATTCTTTCGAAACACAACGATGATATAAGCATGAACGCTAAACTTTTCGAAAGGGTTAAGGTCGTTTATGAGGGAGTTGCAGCTGGCAACTACTCTCCAGAACAAAAACTTCTAATTGAGAATAAATACAAAGGTTTTGTTCGCGGTGGTGCAAATCTTGATGCAGAGCAACAAGAAAAACTTCGCCAAATTAACCAAGAATTGGCTATGGCAGCGATTCAGTTTGGAGAAAACCTACTTGCCGAGAATAACAACTATAAGATTATTATTGATAACAAGGATGATTTAGTTGGCTTACCCGAATCGGTTATTGCTATGGGTGCCGATGATGCCAAAGCAATGGGTATGGAAGGCAAATGGATTTACACAATCCAGAAACCTAGTATGCTTCCTTTCCTAACCTACTCTCAAAACCGCGATTTACGTGAAAAACTTTACTACGGATACTATATGCGCGGTAACAATGGAAACGCTAACGACAACAAAGAAACTATCAAGAAGATTGTTGACCTTCGTCAACAAAAAGCAGAAATACTGGGTTATCCAACTCACGCTCATTTCGTACTTGATGTTAATATGGCAAAAGTTCCAGAGAATGTTTACGGACTACTCAATAAACTTTGGACCCCTGCACTTAAAGTAGCTAAAGCTGAGCGCGATGAAATGCAAAAAATGATTGATTCCGAAGGCGGTAAGTTTAAGTTGAGCGCTACTGATTGGTGGTCCTACTCCGAAAAGGTTCGCAAAGCAAAATTTGACCTCGACGAGGAGATGTTACGCCCTTACCTGTCGCTAGAAGGTGTTAAGCAAGGTATCTTCAACTTAACCGAGAAACTTTACGGCTTGAAGTACAAAAAACTAAACGAAGTTCCAACCTATCACCCTGATGCTGAAGTTTACGAAGTATTAGAGGCCGATGGAAAACACCTTGGTGTGCTTTACCTTGATTTCTTCCCTCGCGAAAGTAAAACAGTTGGTGCTTGGTGTACAGGTTTCCGCGAGCAGAAAATAATGCCCGATGGTAAATTTATCTCTCCAGTTGTATCTATTGTTTGCAACTTCTCCAAACCAACTGGCGACACACCATCTTTATTAAGTTTTGATGAGGCTGAAACATTCTTCCACGAGTTTGGCCATGCATTACACGGACTATTCTCTAACGTTCAGTATCCTGGTCTACGCAATGTTCCCCGCGACTTTGTTGAGTTACCAAGTCAAATTATGGAGCATTGGGCAAGCAACCCTCTATACTTAAAAGAGTACGCTAAGCATTACCAAACAGGCGAACCTATGCCAGATGCTTTAATTGCAAAAATGGATGCTAGCGGACATTTCAACCAAGGCTTTACAACAACCGAATTTCTTGCAGCATCTATCCTTGATATGGATTTTCATACTTTGACAGCAGACAAAGCAAAAATTGCCGATGTTGTTACGTTTGAAAAAGAATCGATGGATAAGATTGGCTTAATTCCTGAAATTTGGCCACGCTACCGTAGCACTTACTTCAACCATATTTTTGGCGATGTCATGGGCTACTCAAGCGGTTACTACGCTTACATTTGGGCAGAGGTACTCGACAGCGATGCTTTTGAAGCATTCAAAGAAAGCGGAGATATCTTTAACAAAGAAATTGCTGCAAAATTCCGCACCTGTGTACTTGAAAAAGGAGGCTCAAAGGATGCGATGGAACTTTACAAAGATTTCAGAGGCAAAGAGCCTAGCATTGAACCACTACTAAAGAACCGTGGATTAAACTAAACCATACAGGAAGAGCGAAACATAAAGTTTCGCTCTTCTTATTTCTAGTAACTCAATAACCTAATTCCCTCTTACCATATAAACTTTCTGCATAAATTGAATAAACTGCCGTGTACCTCCCCCACTGTAAATAGTACTCAAAGTATCATTATCATTCGGTCTAAATACCGAACCAAAAAGACCCTTCACTTGCGGATACTCAAAAAAGGAATTATCCATAGGTGTTGATGGTCCAAGCATGTAAACATCAGAATTAAGGGGAGTATTTTTAATGATACTGGAAAGCGTGCCGTTGGCTATACTTGTTGAAGTAACTATAACGCAATCAGATTTTTTTAAATACTCAGTTTGTTGCTCCATGGGTAAAACGGGCATCTCGAGTTGGTCCAAATCAAAGGCATATATGGTAATATTCTTATTTTCAAACTTTTTTACTAGCGAACCAAAATAACCAATCATTACAATGCTCCTGTACTTTTCGAAATTTATTACCTCAAAAATATCTCCATTACCTTCAAACATTGAACTGTAATTTACAAGAGCGTTTACAAGAGCATTGGCAACAATTCTATCGTTAACTTTATCAAAATTTAAATTCTTAATATTTACAGAATCAACCTCAACACCCAAAGTTGCAGTAACACCAATATTCCCATTTTCGGTAATTGCAGCCACATACTTGACACCGTAAATCAACTTAACACTCTCTAAAACACTGCTAACCTTTACTTTATCAAAAAGATTTACAAGAATATCGGAATTACTATGCATCTTTCTATTTTTGATGAGAATTTACTCGGATAATGGACAATAACAAAATATTTGAGCGACTAAGATATTCACTTCGGAAGAATGATGTGCTTAATTTGGCGGAAATATTTTCCAAACAGCCCAACGGAATAGCACAACTACTTGAATTAACTTCGAATTCCGATAAAGTCTTGGCATTTCATTCTGCTTGGGTGCTAGAGCACATCCTTATAGACAGCCCTCAACAATTGCAAAAATGGTTTATCCCAATAGTTGAAACTATGCCTAATACCAAAAACATGTCGGTTCAGCGTCATTACGCCAAAATTGTAAAATGCACGTTGGAATTTGGTGCTGCAAAGGATATTTTAAAATTGAAAAAACATCAAAAAAATATTGAGTCGTTAATTGAGGTATGTTTTGAATGGCTCCTCAACGAGAAAACACAAATTGCTATAAAAGCACATTGCATGGATATTCTTATGTACTTTGCCCCAAATAACGAGTGGGTACGCGAGGAATTACCACACATCATTAGGCTCATTATGATTGATGCAACGCCAGGCATAGCATCGAAATCGAAAAAAATAATCGAAAAACTACACTCCTATGAAGCGTCTTGACACCTATTTGGTCGAAAATGGTTTTATAAAATCTCGCGAAAAAGCCAAGGATAGCGTTCAGAAAGGCCTCGTAAAGGTCAATGGAATAGTTATATCCAAAGCATCGTTCGTGGTAAGCAATGACGCAAAGGTAGAGTTCAACTCAGCCGAGGCTATGCCTTTTGTTGGAAAAGGTGGACTAAAGTTAGAAAAAGCAATTAAGGATTTTCATATAGATTTTAATGGCAAATATGTTCTAGACGTTGGAGCATCAACAGGAGGATTCACGCATTGTGCCTTGCAGCACGGTGCAGAGTTTGTTTGGGCTGTAGATGTCGGGAAAAATCAACTGGAAGAAGAATTACGGAGTAATCCTAAGGTTTGTTCAATGGAAGAATGTGATATTAGGACTCTTTCTGAAAGCGCCATTCCTAAAAAGGTTGATTTGATTGTTGGTGATTTATCTTTTATCTCCTTAACTCTGATTACACCTCACCTACCGAAATTCCTTACAAATGATGGAGCAATGGTGCTTCTAATAAAGCCCCAGTTTGAGGCAGGGAAAGAGTTTATTAGCAAGAATGGTATTGTTCGAAATCCCAAAGCGCACGTAATTGTAATTGAAAAGGTAATTAAATCGTTCAACGAGCAAGGCTATCACATAAATAATATAGGCAATGCACCAATTTACAGTAAGGATAAAAATATTGAATACCTTGCACTTTTCACGAAATCGGCATCAAACACTCCCGATATAAAGCAATTGGTTAACTTTGCATTTAATCTTCAGAAAAATATCAAATAGCCATTTATAATATGAATAACTATAAGTACTTTGTTAAATCGACCATTTGGATTTTTGGATTTATAATGTTTGGTATACTTCTATTCTTTATTTCACGATTAGCATACCTCTTTACCTATGGCGATTTTAAGGAACTAAGCAATTTCAAAATTGATTTAGTTAGAGCTTTTTGGGTAGGAATCCGATTCGATGTGAAAGTCCTAACCTTTGCATTTTTACCAGTAATGCTAATTCCAATCGCAACTATTTTTCTCGGCAACAAACTATTCAAGACATTTAAACAGATAATAAAAATTTACGGGATTATTGTAATCTGTGTTTTTGCTTTGCTTATGGTTATTGACTATTACTTCTACAGTTTCTACAATACCCGCATAAGCATCATAATATTTGGTTTTTTTGAGGATGATACACTTGCCGTAATAAAAACTCTTTGGACTGATTTTCCTTTAATTCCAATACTATTGGGGCTAACTGTAGCAATATTCCTGTTAGTAAAAGCAAGCCTATGGATAGTAAAAGAACGAGAAAATTTCAATTTCTTGAGTGGTAAAATTTTATTTCAAATAATTACCATAATACTTGTTATTGGATTCTACTTTTTAGGATTGCGAGGAACTGTTGCAATTATACCGCTTGATGGCAGACATGCAACCATTTCCGACAACTCTTTTGTAAATGCTCTTTGTAACAATGCTGTTTTCTCTCTTAAAACAGCATACTCCGACAAAAAAGATATCAGCATCAGCATAGATTATGAATCAATGCTAAGGAACTTTAACTTTTCCAACGCAAATGATGCAATTGCAATTCACTTAGGGAAAAGCAGAAACGATTCTTTAAATATAACCGATTTAATTGCAACTACCCCCAAAAATACATTCATAGAAGAAAACCCTCCGTCAGTAGTATTTATTATGATGGAAGGACTTAGCAACTATTACATAAATCTTCATTCTGCAGAAAATAATCTTTTGGGCTCATTGGAGTCGCAACTTAACGACTGCTATGTTTACAGGAATTTCCTCCCATCATATAGCGGAACAATATACTCACTGGAAAATTTACTCGTTGGAACTCCACAAAGCCCGCTTTCCCAATCGAAATTTCAAACTTTCCCACTCGAATCGTCTGTGGCAAAGCCATTCAAGCAGAAGGGCTATGGCACAACTTTTATTACAGGTGGAAAAATGGGTTGGAGAAGTATGGATAAGTTTATTGGCAAACAATATATTGATAAAGTTGAAGCAGAACCCAACTTGTTAAAGGAGTATCCCAACGCAAAAACAGGCGAATGGGGTGTTCATGACGAACATCTATTTGATAGAATGCTCTCAATCCTAGAAAACTCAAACGGAAAACCCCAATTTATTTTTGCCATGACCATTTCGCACCACAGTCCCTATGATATTCCCAAAGACTACGCGAACCTTCCAATTAACTTATCGGATGAGATTAAAAAGAAAATCAAAACTCCCGAGGAGGTTGCTCTTCGATGCTTTAAGGCTTACCAGTATGCCAATAATTGCCTAGGAAGTTTTATTGAAAGGGTAAAGAATTCTCCATTAGGAAAAAATACTATTATTGTTGCAACTGGCGACCACAACTTACTTCAGTTATTCGATTTCTCCGATAAAGACTTGCTAATGAAATACTCGGTGCCGCTTATTATGTACGTACCCGACAGTTATAAACCTAAAACTGATGTTAACACTAGAGTTTTCGCATCGCATAAGGATATTTTTCCCACAATCTTTAACACGTCCCTCTCCGAGGCATCTTACCTTAAAACTGGAAACAACCTATTTTCTCCCGAGTTAAAAAACAGTTTTGGGATACACTGCCATAGAATTGCTATGGACAGCATTGGATGTGTCGATTTTACAACCAGTACTCCGCTTTTCTTTAGATGGAATGAAACAGGAAATCAACTAGAGCCATCAAATGAAAATCCTGATAAACATTTACAAGATTTAATGTTAAAATCAAAGGCGTACGTTGCATCAATGAACCTATTCATCATGAACGATCTTGCTAACAAAACAAAAAGGGGGGGGTGAGAAAAAATGAAATCGTATAACTTTTGACTGATTTTAATAAACAATTTTACTTTTTTCATGTTTACTGTGGAAACCTTTAATAGATATGAAAACAATATACAGCATTTTTCTACTGTCACTTTTGATGCCTTTTGCATTGCTCTCACAGGAAACAGGGATAATAAAAGGTAAAGTTTTCGATAAACAGAGTAACGAGCCAGTTCCCTTTGCGAACATCATTATTTTTGGCACTACAATAGGTACAACTTCTGATTTTGAAGGTAATTATTTGTTTACAGGATTAAAGCCAGGTTATATCGAAATTCAAGCTTCAGCAATTGGATTCAAACCATACATATCCGAAGCCATTCTGGTTACAAATGCAAAAACAGTTTTTGTTGATTTACCTATTGAACAAGCACCTGTGGAACTTGAAGGTGTTGTGGTTAAAGCATCAACATTCCGTAGGAGCGACGATGCGCCTGTATCGCTCCGTAGAATTGGAATTGATGAAATTGAGAAGAATCCAGGGGGTAATCGCGATATTAGTAAAGTAATACAATCGCTACCTGGAGTAGCATCGTCGGTCTCTTACCGTAACGACGTTATTGTTCGAGGTGGAGGTCCGAACGAGAACAGGTTTTACCTCGATGGAATTGAGATTCCAAACCTCAACCACTTTGCTACGCAAGGGGCATCGGGGGGACCCGTTGGAATTATCAACGTTGATTTTGTTCGTGAAGTAAACTTTTACTCTGGTGCATTCCCTGCCAACTTCGGCAATGCTATGAGTTCTATTTTAGATTTCAGGCAAATTGATGGGAATAAAGATAAACTCAAAGTTAAAGCAGCCATTGGAGCTTCGGACTTAGCGCTTACGCTAGATGGGCCTATAAGCAACAATACATCTTTTATATTCTCAGCTCGTCGCTCATACCTTCAATTCCTTTTTAATGCACTTGGATTGCCATTCCTTCCAACATACAATGACTTTCAGTTCAAAACCAAAACTAAGTTCGACAGTAAAAATGAGTTAACTATAATAGGGCTAGGAGCCATTGATGATTTCGAACTCAATACAGGACTGAAAAATCCTGATGAGTCTCAACGTTACATCTTAGGTTATTTACCTGTAAACACCCAATGGAATTATACCATAGGAGCATCATACAAACACTTCAAAAAGAATGGTTTTGAAACTTACGTTATAAGTAGAAACATGCTTAATAACCGACAGTACAAGTACCAAAGCAACGATGAATCACAGCCAAAACTATTGGATTATAAATCGTGGGAAGCGGAGAATAAATTTAGGTATGAGCGTCAACTCAAAGTTTGGAGCAATTACGACCTAAACTTTGGTGGAGGAATGGAGTATGCGCGCTACTTTAACAGCACTTTTCGCGCAAAATATGTTGGAGAAACCTACCAACCCGACAACTACGAAACCAACATGGATATGTTTAAGTGGAGTTTGTTTGGGCAAATAAATCACACTTACTTTCAGAAGCTAACATTATCACTCGGATTGCGTGCCGATGCTAATAACTATTCAACTAATATGAGTAATCTTTTCAAACAAATTAGTCCACGTATCTCTGCATCGTACGAGATTACCCCAGAATATTACCTAAACTTCAATGTTGGACGATTCTACCAACAGCCATCGTACACTACACTCGGGTTTAGCAATGCTGCTGGCGATTTAGTGAATAAATCCAACGGATTAAAGTATATCCGAAGCGACCATTTTGTATTTGGCGCAGAATGGCTACCCAATGAATCTAGCCGATTATCGGTTGAAGGATTCTTGAAACTTTACAACAACTACCCTGTTTCGTTAATCGACTCTGTATCAATAGCAAGTAAAGGTGCTGGTTACGGCACATTCGGCGATGAACCTGTAAAATCGGTTGGTAAAGGTCGCGCATATGGAGCCGAATTCCTTTATCGAAATAAAAATTTACTTGGATTTAATACCCTTATTTCTTACACCTTGGTAAGGAGTGAAAGTGCAAAGATGGACGAAAATCTAAATCCTACCTCTGGCTTTATTCCAACATCATGGGATAATGAACATTTAATATCAATTACGGCAACTCGCACATTTAAACGCGGCTGGGATGTTGGATTTAAGTGGCGATTTGTAGGTGGCGCGCCTTACACTCCTTACGACCTTCAAACATCTGCATTGATTGATGTATGGAATACACGCAATCAGGCCGTCTTGGATTATGGAAAATTCAACACATTGCGACTAAATGGATTTCATCAACTTGATGTAAGGGTTGACAAAATGTACTACTTCAACAATTGGACCCTAAACCTCTATGTTGATGTTCAAAATATCTACAACTTTAAAGGTGAAGAGGCCGACAATTATGTTACAGAGGTTGATATTAATGGAAATCCAACAGTAAATCCAGATGACCCAACAAGATATTTGCTCAAAAAGTTGAAAAATGATGGTTCTGGAACTATATTGCCAACAATTGGTATTATTGTAGAGTTTTAAAACAAATGAAATGAAAAAACTATTATACATCTCACTAGCAACGATATTAGCAGTATCGTGCAGTACATCCCAAACAGTAAAAACTTCCGAAACACCAGAGGTTGTTGTTACAAAACCATTCGATAGTGGCGTTGGTATTAATATCAATTTTACACCTGGAAAATCGTTCAATCATCCACTGATTGCATTTTGGATTGAAGATATTAATGGCAATTTCATACAAACGGTATATGCATCAAAATCAATAACAACCGGTGTATTCAAGTATGGTGTATATGAAAAAGGCAAATGGCAGCCAGGCGAAAGACGTCGCCCCGCATCGTTACCTTACTGGTTACATAAACTTGGTAAAATGACTAACGACGGTTATTTCCTTCCTAGTCCCGAAAATCCACTTCCCGATGCCTACACTGGAGCTACTCCACAGGGAAGTTTTACGGTTAAATTTGCTGTTCCCAGCAATTTAAAACAATTCAAACTACTTATGGAGATTAACCAGCCTTGGGATTGGAACAACTACTGGCATAATAATCGTTACCCTGGTGATGAGAATTACGCAACTTCGGCACAGCCCGCATTGGTTTACTCTGCCGATATTCATATCGATGCAAAAGGCGGAAAGTTCTTCCTTAAGCCAATTGGTCACAGTCATTACTCAGGAGCCAGCGGAGAGCTATTCACAGATATTAGTACCTTAACATCAGCGCTAAATATTGCAAGCGATATTTGGGTTGAAATTGAATAAATAGAACATAAGGCCCTTAAGGGGTTAAAACCCTTAAAGGAATATACACACAGGCTATGCCAACTGCAGTAATAATAGGAGGAACAGGATTAATTGGCCAAGAGTTAATCAAAACCTTACTTAAAGATGGCTTTGAGGTTAAACTCCTATCGCGTAGTAAATCAAAGGTAGATGAGATTTTTGGAGGAAAAGTTACCCCTGTGGAGTGGAATGGCAAAAATCACGATGAACTTGTTCCAATTATTAACAGCTGCAATTTAATTGTAAATCTTGCTGGGCATACAATTGCGATTCCTTGGACCAAATCGAATAAGAATAAAATCTGGAATAGCAGGATTAACACCACCGAAATTATTGCAAATGCCATTAACAGCTGCAATACACCGCCAAAAGTGCTTATTCAGGCATCGGCAGTGGGTTACTACAGCCACAACTCGTGGGAACAACTAACGGAGAATTCATCGAAAGGCGCTGGATTCCTATCAAACCTAACCGATGAGTGGGAACAACAAGCACTGAAATGCGAATCAAAAACTAGGGTTGTTTTAATCAGAACAGGCATAGTACTTTCAAACAAAGGTGGATTTTTGCCAAAAATTCTAAGTCCAATCAAGTATTTTGCAGGAACAATTCTGGGTTCAGGAAAACAGATTATACCCTGGATACACATACACGACCATATATCGGCAATTGTTCACCTAGCTAAAACTGAAAGTGCAACAGGAGCATTCAACCTTGTTGATCCAAATCCGACTTCATTAAGTAAAATAACAAAAACTGTTGGTAAAATAGTAAACAGGCCTATATTCCTTAGAATTCCAGCATCATTACTAAGACTTGCTTTAGGCAATATGGCCAAGGAAACACTTCTTGCAAGCCAAACTGTAAAACCCAAAAAACTTGAAGAATTGGGATTTGAATGGAGGTTTGCTGATATAGAAGATGCGTTAACAAATCTACTAGTACGAAATACCCCCTAAAGAGTTTTGAACCCTTTAGGGGGTTCAAGAAAACATCCTCCAAAACGATTTTTTCTTTTGCAACATTGATAAGTCCAAATTCTCAAGCGCATTAATCATCTCATCGGCAGACGTATACCTGTTCACAATCGCCTCTTGCTCAAATTCGAGAAGTTGGTTATGGCTATAAAATCGAGGTGGCTTTGGGAGCCTTGCTTTTGATGTTGCTTTTGCAACAACCTCAAAAACAAAATCAGAAATACTCTTATGCTGAGGTAAAGGAACCACCAACTGTAGTTGAATTCGCATTAAAGGATTGCTGCTTTCCCATGGATTTTTGCATGTTAGCAATTGCCAAAGCGTTACCCCCATTGCGTAAATATCGGTTTGAGGCTGTATTAACTCCCAAAGATTTAGAATCTGTTCAGGCGAGGAGTAAATCAACGAAAAAGGCAACTTATCGCCCTTATTGCACAAAGGTTCCGAAGGTTTACGAATCAATCCAAAATCAATAATATCTACCTGTGGATTATCAAAGTTGATAACATCATCAACCTTTCTAACTATAATATTGCCAGGTTTTATATCGCAATGAACAAAGCCTGCATCGTGTATACGTTTTAGCGCTTTTAGCGCTTCAATTACAATCAGGATTTTTTGTTGAACTGTAATCTTTGCTTTGTATTTCCCAGTTATGATTTTCTGCAAGTCGATACCTTCGGTAAAATCACGAACCAGGTATTTAGTGTCATCCTGAATAATTAACTCAGGGTTTTGCCGTGTGCACTTGGATAAACCCTCATATTCTCGTTCAGCACGAAAACAATAACGTGGATTATTGTTTAAATACCTATGGAAACGCTTAACAATTACTTTTTGTCCATTTCTTTGGCGAGTTCCAATGAAAGTGCAACAAATTTCTCCGTTGGCCTTTAGAATATTCTTAGGATTAGAAAGAGTCAGCACGTACTTATCGTGCGGACCAATCAATAGAATATCCTCAAAATCCTTAGGCATTAATTCAGTTTAAAGTAACTCTCCAACTCCTGCAAGCTGTTACTGTGCGTTTTGCTATCGTTTACAATTTTACCATTCTCGAGAATCAAAATTCGGGAGCAAATCTCCGTAACGTGCATCAAATCGTGACTCGATATAATTATGGTTGTACCCTTAGCGTTCAAATCCTTCAATTTAGATTTTAACCAAAGCTGAGAGCTGGGGTCTAGGTTTGCAAAAGGTTCGTCGAGAATAATTATTTCTGGATTTGATATCATTGTTGCCAATATACCAACCTTGTTTTTATTACCTGCAGAAAGTTCACGGATATACAAATCTTTATCTTCAATTGAGAAAAAATCTTCATTTTCCTTCATAAAGATTGAAATGTCTGATTTGTTCTTACCGTACAGATTTCCAACAAACTCAAAAAACTCCAATGGAGTAAGATAAGGAATTAAGAAACGCTCGTTAAGATAAGAGCCAGTATAGTTTTTCCAATCGTCGGTTTTATCAACCTGCAAATCTTTGGATTTCACATGTCCGTCGGTAGCCTTAATTAAATCGAGTATCAAACTCAATAACGTTGTTTTCCCCGCACCATTATTACCAACCAGGCCAATAAGTTCGCCTTTATTAATTTTTAGATTTTCAATAGTAAGTGCAAAACTCTGACTATATACTTTTTGAAGCTTTAAAATCTCTATCATAGCTGTAATTATTATTTTCTGAAACCACTTGACATAATATACTTTCTTTTAACTAGTCTATTGCTGATAAATCCGACAAGTTGCCTATGAAGCAGAATTGCAATTGCACCAATAAGACCTACTCCGAAAAAGCCAAACTCTTCCATTCCAATCAAACTGAAAATTAAATAAATAATCATTGGGATACCAAACAATGGAATCATCATAAGAAAATGATGTGCCCCTGTACCTTGGTAATTCATAAATTGGCTTCGGCCTAAATCGATGCTTGAACTGCTAAATGTACCAGAGAAGAATACTAATATGGAGGTTATTCCAACATTATAGAGCACAATTGCAGTGTTTATGAGCGCAATTTTTGAATCTATAAATGCGTAAGGGAGCGTTACCAAATAACTCGCCACACACATTATTGCAAATAGGTAATACTTTGCCAAAACAAAGTTGAAGGTGGATATCCTATGAACTAAGAACATATCATAAAATGAACTTTCCCACGAAAACGCATACTGATAGAAAAACATTGCAAGGTTGGAGGTAAGGAATATCCCTACAAACGTCAACATATACGGGCTATTCAAATATTGGTCGTTGTAAAAGATAAATCCATACAGCAAGAAAAAAATACTGAGATAAAAAACAGATTTTGGGCGTTTATTCCTGAATATCAACTTCAACTCTGAGCCAATTAGCGTTCCAATCAACCCGTAGTTTGACAAAAACTGGAATGAGGTCGATTTTGCATTGTTCTGCTTCTCAACCCCCTCAATGTATGCATTCCTTCTTAGCAACTCGTAAGCAAAAAAATACGACGCTATTGCCAACACAACAGGGAGTAAAGCAAATAGAGCGGTTTGGCTCAGCAAGCCAAGCGCATTGCTATACAATGATGATACAGAGATGATTTTTGCAATATCGAGGTAGATAAATATTGACAGGGCAACTATCCACAGTATAACCAACAGTGGCTTCTTTACAAAATACTTCTTCGCGGTAAAATTTAAGAAGTTATTAAAAGCAATAAACGATATTACCGACACAATCCACGAAACACTGTATAAAGGCGTTTGCGTGCTTAAAACAACCTTAAAGAAAAAAGGTAAAATTAAAAGCAGCGCAAAGAGGTTGAGAAAGTTAAACACACTCCGCACCAAAGGGAAATGCAACAAAGTACTCTTCTTTACTGGCAGTGCTAAATAGGGCTGAATTGACATTACGGGTAATTGCTGCAAAAAGAAACGAATTACAATATCGAACCCGAAGTAGTAGAACAACAAACGGTTAAATGCCGCCAATACATCCTGATTTGGGAATAGCTCAGCAACAATTTTATCGGCAAAAAAGCCAAGCATCAGAATATTTAACGCAAGGTAAATACCAATAAAGCCTAAAAGAATATTGATAAAAATGCTTTTTTGCCAAAAGGGAGACCGTAATTTCTCCTTCCAAAAATGAATTAATAATTGATACATAGACGTTTTTTAATAATCATTTTTAAAGATTTCAATTTATGTAATCAAAGATAATATTTTTAATATCGCTCAAACATTGAAGTATATTAAAGACTCTTAAAAAAAGTTACCCCGCTCTAACGAACGGGGCAACTTTAACTATTTATTTGAAGTCTTCCTGCTTCCAACTTTCTACTTCCAACTTACTACTTAATACTATTAATAATCTCCTTAGCCTTGCTTACCTTCTCGTCCAACATTGCAGTTGTTTTTGCCTCGGCAATAAAACGCAGGTAGGGTTCTGTGTTCGAAGGGCGAATGTTGAACCACCAATCGGGGAACTCAACACGGTAACCATCAAAATCGTACGAAGCGGTTGGCTTTTCGCTATTGATAAAGAAATCGCGAACGGCATCCATAGCCTCACGTTTCTTCTCAATCTTGAAGTTGATTTCACCAGAATTGGCGTAGGTCTCAATCTTATCGATAATTTGCGATAGCGATTTTCCTTGAGCCTTCATCTTGCTCACCACATTCAGGATAAGAATACAGGCCAACATACCAGAATCAGAATAGAAGAAATCGCGGAAATAGTAGTGACCAGCAAGTTCACCACCGTAAATTCCATCAATCTCGCGAAGTTTCTTGGCTGCAAAAGCACGTCCCACTCTCCAAGTATGCATATTTGCACCCATTGGTGTTAGATACTCGCCAACAGCCTTTGATGTTCTAATATCCTGTAATACATTACCTTTCAATCCTTTTTCCTCAAGGAAGTAATGACCCAAAAGACCAATCATAAGGTCGGGAGATATAAAGCGGGCATTCTCATCCACAAACATAACACGGTCGCCATCGCCATCGAAAATGATACCCAAATCGCACTTATGCTTGCGAACAAGATTCTGCAAATCAACAACGTTTTCTGGAACTAATGGATTTGCCTCATGATTTGGGAATGTACCATCCAACTCATCGTATAGGTAAACGGGAGTATGACCAAGAATATCTTTGATAATTAGCGCAGCCATACCATTAGAACAGTCTATACCAACTGACAAATTGGAGTAATCGCGCTTGAATCCATTAAGGAAGGCAATGTACTCCTGCTTTATATTGTGCTCAACAATTTTCCCTTTCTTAGCAACAGGAACAACGGGTGTGGTTTTAACCTTCTCCTCAATAAACTTAAGGCCGGTATCGTAACCAACAGGCTCAGCATTCTCGCGCGACACCTTCATTCCATTGTATTCACGAGGATTGTGCGAAGCAGTAATTTGAACCGAAGCGTTGAAATTTCCTTTTGCTGTTGCGTAGTAAACCATTGGAGTGGTTGATAAACCAAGGTTATACACATCGGCGCCAGCATCGGTAATACCACGGGTTAAGTTCTCGTAAATCTCATCGGACGATTCACGTGCATCTCTACCAACTAAAACCTTATCGGTTTTAAGTAATTCAACCAAAAAGAAACCAATTTTATAAGCATCGTCCTTGTTAAAGTCCTTATTGTAAATCCCCCGAATGTCGTACGCGTGAAATGCTCCCATATTTTTTCGAATTAATAGTTACACAATATTCAATTGGCCTCAAAAATATAATTTTTTGCTAAGAAAATAAAAAAATATAGTACAACTAGTTTAAATCTTCACCAATTCAAAAACTATTCAACCTCAACCAGCGCTCCATTATCAACATACCAGATATATCCTTTCACATCAGCATAATTCATTCCTTTGATTAGCTGCATATAGTTCTGAACCTGCTTTTGATGCTTGGGTAGCTGCTCTCCAAATTTGTAATCAACCACAATTGCTTGGTTATCGCGTATCATTATTCTGTCGGGTCGATAAATTGCAGCACCTTTGGTTAGGATTTCGCTTTCAGTTTTCACTGTCCAACTGCCCGAAAACCAATCCGAAAAGGGTTGGTTTTCCAGAACTTTGCTCACGTTTTGCCGCAACAGCTCAACCTGCGATTCCGTTATAACACCCTCGTTTTTAATCGAGTAAAGCGCATTCTCAACATCATCTGTAGTGATAATCATTGAGAAGAGTCTATGCATCAGTTTTCCATGCTCAATGCCTGCTACAATTTTTGATTCCTCCTCCTTGAAAAACTCCGATGCTTCTAACTGCTGAGCAATTTTCAGCGGTTTTGTGCTAACCGAATAGCTTTCCAGAATCCAAACCTCCTCATCGTCATCTTTTTTCTTCTTTTCTGCTTTGGTTTGAGGTGTTCCAAATGAGTACTCCTTTACAGCAATTGGGTTTTCATAATCTTCAATTTCACTCTCTACCTCTTTAGCATTAAGATGTGCAAGCGGTGACAGGATGATATCGGAGGTGTTTTTTGCATCATCATTTACTTTAAGGGTGCTAACAAACACGTAGAGTTCGTCCTCAGGGCGAGTAAATGCAACGTATAGCATATTTATGCTATCAACCATTGTTTGCACCTTTTCCTCAAGGAAAACTCCCTTAAAATCGCTCTCGCCAAGATGCTTTACGTAGGAAATTGGGTATAAAGGATATTTGGAGTAGGGCTCTTTTTCTGCATTTAACCATAACAATTTCTTCGAATCCAACTTAAAGATATCGATACTAGCATAAGGAACAATAACTATCGGAAACTGCAATCCTTTCGATTTGTGAATTGTCATAATATTGATTGCATCGCCACTCTCGGGCATTGTAAGTGCAAGGCTTCCCTTTTTTTCCTCCCACCATTCCACAAAGTATGGCAATGATGCTGCTCCAATCCTCGATATCTCAATAATCTGTTCGTGTAACACTGCCAGGTACGGTAGTTCCTTTGTTATGCCTTGCAGGTTATAACGCTGAAGAATTGACTCGAACATCGAAACTAATGGCAAATTTCGCAAACCACTTAACCATTGCTTCTCAGCATCAACATCAAAATTTAAGAATGTGTACTCCCAATCGATGCCTTGCTCTGCAATTACCATTACCTCCTTTGATAGTATTGCAGCCGAAAGTGTATCGGTTGAATTAAGAATCAGCCTCATTGCAGCAACGCAAAGTTGCACTGCGTGCGAGGCACTTAACTGCAATGCATCCTGGCTTACCACGTTGAAAAGGTGAGCCTTTTCGGGATATTTATGTTTAAGCGATAGAAGAATATCGGCAATCCGCTTTCCCTCGCTCTTTTTGCGAACTAGAATTGCAATATCGCCAATACTGTAACCCCGATTAACCAAATCGGGAATCAACTTCTCGAACTTTTGAAGCAAAAGCTCGTCCTCAACATCATCCTTATTGGTTGAATAGTGCGTAATTTCAACAAAACCTGAAGTTTTATCGGAATACTTGCATTCCTGCGTAGGATTCTCGTACGCTTTCGACACTAGCGCAAGCAACTCGTCCGATATATCATCGCCACAAAGATTCTTGGTCCAATCAATCAGGAATTGTGAAGTTTTCGTAAAGAAATTATTGTTGAACTCAACAATTTGGTATAGGCTTCGGTGATTCTTTGTGAGGTTCCGGGCATCAACCGAGAAATCGTTCTCAATTTGGTTGGCAAGAATACGCCAATCACTATTTCGCCAACGGTAAATGGCCTGCTTAACATCGCCCACCACCATACTGAACTCGTTCTGCGCCAGACTATTCCCAATAAGCGGTTTAAAGTTGTGCCACTGAATTACCGATGTATCCTGAAACTCATCGAGCATAAAGCAATCGTAGCGTGTACCTATCTTCTCGTACACAAAGGGAGCATCGTTTCCTTTTATAAATTCGCGAAGCAATGGGCCACTATCGGCCAGAATCATTGCATTCTCCTCTGCCAAAATCTCCTTAACCTTATCGCGGATATCGTTGAAAACAGTTAATGTGTCCAAATTTTTGCTTACCGATAACGCTGTGTAGTACTCGGTTTTGTTATTCTCCATATACTGAACAACCGCCAAAAGTTGAGAATGATAACTTTTGGCAATATTCTCCAAAAGTAACCCTGCTCGTCCCAGATTCTTCTTCACAAAATCTTTGCTAACCCAATTATCGCCATCTGGTGTTTCAAGAGCATCAAGGGTACGCTTTCCAACCTCAAAAATCTCATTATATGGCTTAAATTTTGCGCACTTTGAAATAAAACCGTAAACACCAGAGTTCTTGTTCGAAAAATCATCAATAGAGAAACCATTCTTGGCAATATCTTCTACTAAAGCCTTTCCTCTGGAACCTATCTCGTTGGCAATTTCATCAATTTTAGCCTTGGAGTAATCGGCAATGGCCGTAATAAGCTCCTTGCTACCCATTAACTCCAGTTGCTCCTTGCTAAGCAAGCGGAACGGCTCTGAGTAAAGATTCATCCCCAGACCAATTAGCATTTTTCGGATATCGGGACTTTTGTCTTCCTCCAGTTGCTCGTAAATCATACCTTGGAAACGCTCAAATAGCGCCACATCCTCGGAGCTGCTGTCGAGTAAACGGTCAACAGCCTTTTCTACAATGGACTCGTACTCCAAGCGTAAATCGTTGTTACCATGAAAACCAATCTCCCAGAGCAAATTCTGAATAACCCGCTGCACAAAACTATCGATTGTGCTAACGCTAAACATTGAGTAATCGTGAAGGATGTTGGATAGAGCCTCTTTAGCCTTAAACTGGATAGTTTCCTTTGTAAGTCCTGTTTCTGCAATAATCACCTCGAGCATTCCGGGCTCATTGCCATTGGCTAAGCCGTAGAGTTTGAATAGAATTCGCTCCTTCATCTCAGCTGTAGCCTTGTTAGTAAATGTAACCGCCAATATTTTTTTGTATGATAATGGGTCAACCACCACCATTTTTATATACTCAGCGGCCAACCTAAAGGTCTTACCTGAACCAGCAGAGGCTTTATATACAACTAGTTTGCTCATTTATTGGAATGATTTTCACAATCAATAAAGATAGTTGTTTTTGCTGACAGTTTTGAGTTGAAGTTTGAAAGTGAACAATACAATTATTTCACAGCCCTTAAGATATGCCTTTTGCCAGGAGGTCCTGCTAGTCGCTCGACCCTGAACCCAGCAGCCCGAAGGGCTTGTTTCACAATTCCCTTTGACGAGTATGTTACCAAAACGCCACCAACAGAAAGGGAACTGAAGAGTTTCTGGAACATCTCAACACTCCACATCTCAGGTTGGTCGTCGGGAGCAAAGGCATCAAAGTAAATTAGGCTGAAATTTTCTACAGGAATCCACTTGGTAAAATCCTCATTAACCTTACAAATCCTAAAGGTTTGATTTATTTCAATAGATGAATTCCACTCTGCAAGCATAATCCTACTCCAACACTCAGCAACTTCGGGGTTTAATATCTGGCTGTAATTCAAATCCTTGATTTGCTTTTCCGTAATTGGATATAGTTCAAGTCCGGTATAGAGTGTTTCAACGCCACTAATTAATGATTCGCTAGCTGTTAGCGCAGCATTCAGCCCAGTTCCTAGTCCAATTTCTAAGATTGAAATCTGCTTTAACGCACCCGATAGATGCTTAAAGCCCGAATTGATAAAGATATGCTGCGACTCTGTTAACGCTCCATTCATAGAATGGTAGTAGGCTCCGTGAATTTTGGAGAAAAGGGTATGCGAGCCATCGGCTGTGAGAATGGATTTTTGTTTTTGCATTCTGCAAAGGTAACTAAGCACTAAATACTAGTAATTTGTAGTCAAAATTAATTAAATTGCACATAAACTTCATGTTTTATCATCACTTAATTGGATATGTATTTTTTTGCATATCACATAACATATATATTGAAATATCATCAAAAAATGCTTTTTTTGTAAATGTTTAGACAAATTTCTGCAAGCAAACAACCTTCTTATTAATCAAATAATTAACCTCTGCGATGCGCATACAGAGAATTAGCAACAATGTAGATACTGTTGAAATTGACGGTGAAGTCGACCTATCGCTAATAATGCCGTTAATCAACAAGTATCGTGGCAAAAAAGGTAGTCTTATACCGTTACTTCAGGGTGTTCAAACAGTTTATGGGTATATACCTAAAAGCGCCTTTGAACTTTTAGCAAAGGAAACAGAACTTACCCTAAGCGATATGTACGGTGTCGCTACTTTCTATGCTCAATTTAGATTAAAGCCTGTAGGCAAAATTGTAGTGAAAGTTTGTCACGGAACAGCCTGCCACGTTCAAGGTGCCGATGCAATATCCACCGCAATAAAGGATGCATTGGGCGTTGAAGATGGCGGCACAACACCCGACAGACTTTTCACGCTGGAAACAGTAGCATGTTTAGGTTGTTGCTCTCTTGCCCCAGTTATGATGATTGGAGAGGAGACCTTCGGCAAACTTACAGGAAGTTCTGCCGTGAAAATAATCAAGGAAATCCGAATTAGGGAAAGCCAAAATAAATAGTTTATAGTTGTTCGTTGAAAGTTGATGTGCCCAAACCCTTAACTTTTAACCTTTAACTCATCACATAATTATGACACAAACAAAGGTAATTGTTGGACTTGGCAGTTGCGGGATTGCAGCCGGAGCCAACAAGGTTTACAACAAAATAAAAGCCCTTCAGGAAGCAGAAAAACTCAACTTTGAACTTGCTAAAACGAGCTGTATTGGAATGTGCTTCCGCGAACCACTTGTTGAAGTGATTGACGATAATGGCTCTATGATTTATGGAGATGTTGATGAGGACAAGGCCATAGAGATTATTCAGCAACACGTTATTGGGCTGAACCCAATTAAGGATTACGTTGTAAAAACCGATTTATTCACCACTCCCGATAGTGTTTACTTCGATGGACAAATTAAAATTGCCCTTCGGAATTGTGGATATATCGACCCAGAGAATATTCAGGAATATGAAGATAGGGGTGGTTACTCTGCCTTGAAACTAATTGCAAAGGACAAAATTGCACCCGATGTTGTTATACAAACCATTATCGACTCCGGACTTCGTGGCCGTGGCGGTGGTGGTTTTCCAACCGGAATGAAATGGCGATTTGCCCGTGCAAGCCAATCAGCCGAAAAGTACATTATTTGTAACGCAGACGAGGGCGACCCCGGAGCATTTATGGACCGTTCATTGCTCGAAGGCGACCCACACGCAGTTATTGAAGGGATGATAATTGGCGCATACGCCATTGGCGCAACCGATGGTGTTATATACTGCCGTGCCGAGTATCCTCTGGCTATCAAACGCCTAAACATAGCGCTTGCACAAGCACATGAACGTGGCTATTTGGGAAATAACATTCAAGGAATTGAAGGATTCAACCTCGATATTCATATTAAGGAAGGCGCTGGCGCCTTTGTTTGCGGAGAGGAAACTGCGCTAATGGCATCGATAGAGGGAAAGCGCGGTATGCCATCGAAACGTCCACCGTTCCCAGCCGAATCGGGACTATGGCGTAAGCCATCGAACATCAACAACGTTGAAACATTTGCCAACGTATCGTATATTGTAAGTCACGGTGCTGGCTCGTTTAACAAGTACGGAACCGAAAAAAGTAAAGGAACCAAGGTTTTTGCGCTAACAGGCAAAATTAAGCACGGAGGTCTTGTAGAAGTTCCAATGGGAATGAGCCTTCGCGATATCATCTTTAAACTTGGTGGCGGAATTCAAAACAACAAAAAGTTCAAAGCCGTTCAGTTGGGAGGTCCTTCGGGCGGTTGTATTCCCGAGCATCTAATAGATATCCTAGTCGATTACGACCAAGTTAACGCCACTGGCGCAATTATGGGCTCGGGAGGGATGGTTGTAATGGACGAAACAACCTGTATGGTTGATGTTGCCCGGTTCTTCCTCGATTTCACACAAAAGGAATCGTGTGGAAAATGCACATTCTGCCGAATTGGAACTAAGCGAATGCTTGAGATTCTTTCCAGAATTACTGTAGGCGAAGGCCAAGAGGGCGATATCGAAAAACTTGAGGAACTGGCTCTGCAAGTTAGGGATAGTTCTCTATGCGGACTTGGCCAAACCGCGCCAAACCCAGTGCTCACCACAATTAAGTATTTCCGTCACGAGTATGAGGCTCACATCCGCGACAAAAAGTGCCCTGCACATAGCTGCAAGAAACTTCTCACCTACGAGATTGTTGCCGATAAGTGTACTGGATGTACAGTTTGTGCAGTGAAATGCCCTGTTAAGGCAATTGACGGGGAACGCAAAAAGGTTCATCATATAAACCAGGATATCTGCATTAAGTGCGGCGACTGCTACTCAAATTGCCGATTTGATGCAATTACAAAAAGTTAAGAGATAAAAGTTAAAGGTTAAAAGAATTAGTAATGAGAATTTAGATTTCGAACCAACAGCCTAAAATCCTATAGTCTTTAAACCAAACAGTCAAACAGTCAAACAGCCAAACAACCAACTCCAAATGAGCGAACAGGTAAATATAGTTCTAAACGGAATTAACACAACAGCCCACAAAGGCGAGTATATACTTGATGTTGCCCGCAGACACGGAATAGACATTCCAACCCTTTGTCACGACCCAAGGTTAGAGCCATACTCATCGTGCTACGTTTGTGTGGTGGAAATTGAAGGTCAGCGAAACCTCCAACCATCCTGCTCAACCCGCGTTGCGGAGGGAATGAAAATTAACACCGACAATAGCCGTGTACACAAGGCTCGCAAAACTGCGCTGGACTTGATAATGAGCAACCACTACGCCGATTGTGCGGCACCTTGTCGCGAGCGTTGCCCTGCTGGCGTTGATGTTCAGGGCTATATCTCGCTAATTGAAAAAGGACTTTATAGCGAAGCAATTGGACTGATAAAACAAACCAATCCGCTACCTGCAATTTGTGGTAGGGTTTGCGTTCGTCCTTGCGAGGCAGCCTGTCGCCGAAACAATATGGACGAGGGAACAGGAGTTGGCATCGATTATCTAAAACGTTTCGCCGCCGACCGCGATTTGGAATCAACCCATCACTATAAACCCACCATTGCACCATCAACAGGTAAAAAGGTGGCAATTATTGGTGCTGGCCCTGGTGGACTTTCTGCCGCTTACTTCCTTCAACAAAAAGGTCATCAGTGCGATATTTTTGAGGCACAAGCCCATGCTGGGGGCTGGTTACGTTACGGAATTCCAGAGTATCGCCTACCAAACGATTTGCTCGATAAAGAAGTATCAACAATCACCGAACTTGGTGCAAACATATTCTACAACCAAAAACTTGGCGATAACCTAAGCTACAAGAAGATTAGCGAGGAGTACGATGCTATGATTCTTACCATTGGCTCGCAGCGCGGAGCGCTTTTGGGTGCCGATGGCGAGGATGCCGATGGAGTTTTCTCCGGCATCGATTTCCTTCGGAATATGGAGGTTACAGGTCAACGATACGATTTCAAAGGCAAGCGCATTGCCGTAGTGGGCGGTGGAAATACCGCTATGGACTGCTGCCGCACATCAATCCGCTGCGGAAGCACTGATGTTAAGGTGATATACCGCCGTACTGAGGCCGAAATGCCTGCAAACCCTATCGAAATTCACGAATCAAAACTTGAGGGTGTTGAATACCAATTCCTAACTGCTCCGGTTAGAGTGAACAAGGATGCTAACGGAAAAGTAAAATCGATGACCCTAATCAAAATGGGATTGGGCGAACCCGACGCATCGGGTCGTAGAAGGCCTGTACCTATTGAGGGCTCGGAGTACGATATGGAGTTCGACTACATACTTGCTGCAATTGGTCAGAAAACCGACATCAACTTTCTTGACGATGTTAACAAACACGCAAAGAATGGCGAGCTAAAAGCCAATAAATGGGGCGATATTGACGCCAACAAGGCAACCCTGCAAACTGGCATTCCATCAGTTTTCGCTGCTGGCGATGGCGTTACAGGCCCCGCAACCATTATTGAAGCTGTTGCACAAGCTAAATTGGCCTCACACAGCTGTCACCTTTACTTAACTGGGCAAGACGTTGCGGCACCTAAAAAGGAATTTCTAAGCAAAAAGGATAACTTTCATCAACTTAGCAAGGATGAATTTGTAAATAGATACCAGCATCAGATACGTGAGGAGATGCCAGTTCTGGAAGCCGATGGCCGCAAAAATTTCAACGAAGTTGAACTGGGCTACACCCACGAACAGGCGCATCACGAGGTTGGACGTTGCTTGGAATGCGGCTGTACTGAGTATTTCGATTGTCAACTAAAGCAGCACGCCGACACATACCAAGCCGATCAAATGCGATTTATGGGTGAGCATAAGGAGTTCAATGTGAACTTCTCACATCCATACATCGAAATTGATAACAACAAGTGCATCCTCTGCTCGCGCTGCGTTAGAATCTGCAAAGATGTTGTAGGTGCAAATGCACTAACGCTTGTAAAACGTGGCTTCGAAACCTACGTTGCACCTGCATTGGGCGAAAATTTGGCTAACACAACCTGCGAATCGTGCGGTATGTGTATTTCGGCCTGTCCAACTGGTGCTATCACCGAGAATGTTCCATTCAAACCAGGCCCTATAAAAACCGAAACATTCGAAACTATATGCGGATTCTGCTCCGTGGGGTGCACACTAACTTTCCACCACCGTGGAGGTTACATCATGAAGGTGACTGGCGCAAATGGAATGGTTAATACCGATGGAAACCTCTGTATGTATGGCAAGTTCGGTTATCGCAAGTTCAACAGCACAAGCAGACTCACCAAACCTTTGAAAAAGGTCAACGATAAGTTTGTAGAAATCAGCTTCGATGAGGCATACCGAATGATATCAGACCAAATTAAAAAGGTAAAACCTGAGCAAAACGCATTCTTTGCAGGAGCATCGCTAACCAACGAGGAGCAATACCTTGTTCAGAAGTTTGCACGTGCCGCTGCAAAAAACAACAATATTGGAAGTTTCCACTATATGAACGGCGATAGCGCTTTTGCAATTGACTCTTTGGCAAATTTCAACTTCGATTCTATAAAAAACACAAATCACGTCTACCTACTTGCAAGCCAAATTAACAGGAACAATCCAGTATTGGGGTATATGCTCAATGCTGCTAAAAAGCCAATCACAGTAATTTCCACAAAAGAGAGCAACCTTGCCGATAGGGCAAATGAGTTTATACAAATCCAATCCTACTATCACTTTGTAAAGGCTGTAAACCACTACTTGCTTACTCACGACAAGCAAAATATGATTTTCATTGGCGACCACTGTGATAATTTTGGGAAATACGACTCAGAATTGCTACTTGCCAATTTTGCCGATTTATGCAAAACCGCAGGCACTAGCCAAACCGAGGTTGAGCGCTTTGCCAATGAATTCAACAACGACTTTGGCGCGTTGCTAGTATTTGCCGAGAACGAAGTTTCCAATGCCACGGCGCAGGAGATTTTCAACCTAATGCTTATTACAGGTAAGTTAGGGAAAACAAATGGAGGCCTAATTGCTCTTAAGCAGAAGAATAACTCTCACGGATTAATCGATATGGGCGTTAGACCCGAAACAAGTATTGGAATGCAAAGCATAACCAATCCTGAATTGGTATCGAAATTGAGAACCAAGTGGAAGGTTGACGAAATCCCTGCAAACACCTTGAATGTTGAGCAGGCATTCAGCAATGGCGATTTTAAGAACATCATTATCTTTGGTGAAGACCCTGTTGGCACTGCAACTCACAAGCATAATGTTAAGGAGAACTTGAAGAAGGCAGAATTCATTGTGGTACAGGATAGTTTTATGAGTGAAACAGCCGAAATGGCTAATCTTGTATTACCAGCAAGTTTCTGGTTCGAGACTGGTGGCTCGTTCACCAATAGCAACCATATGGTTCAAACGTTCAGCGAGGGATTAAAACCAAAGGTTGAACACACAACTGTAGACCAATTGCTTGCCTTACTTAAGCAATTCAACATCAACGGCTGCAAGGATGTTTACGATGTACAAACAGAAATACTATCGCTACTACCCCAAACCGACGGTCAAGCAAAGTATTCGTTCGTATTAACCAGTTCCGATTCGGGCTATATGAACTTTGTAAGTGGTTGCAACCACATAATGATGCAATTCGATAGGGAATTCGAAACCAAGCTAGAACATTCTAAAACCAACCAATATGAACGAGTTTAGGAATATCGACGATATACTCGATTTTGCAATCGAACGCGAGCAGGACGCTGTAAACTTCTACAATAAAATGGCTGCAGGAGCCCGCAATGCCGATATGAAGGCTACTTTTGAGCAATTTGCTCAGGAGGAAATGGGACATAAGGCAAAGCTTTTGAAGATAAAAGTAGAAGGTATTAACGCCCTCAAAAATGAGAAGGTTCAAGACCTAAAAATTGCCGACTACATTGTGCGCGACGAGCATCGTGGCGAACTAAACTACGAGCAGGCATTGGTTCTTGCAATGAAACGCGAGAAAGCCGCATTTCGCTTATACTTAACACTCTCCGAAAGGGTTAAAGATACCGAGTACAAAAACCTTTTCCTTTCGCTTGCACAGGAAGAATCGCGCCACAAGTTGCGATTCGAGTTGGAGTACGATGAGTTTGTTTTAAGGGAGAACTAATTTAGTCCAATAATCTTACCCCCTCAAGGGTTTTGAACCCTTGAGGGGGTTGTTCTTTAATCTAACCCTCAATGCCTTTCGTTAGGATAAATCTTTTCAAAATTTTTCCATACCAAAAAAACTTTATTCCATTCTAATATATACCTTTGCTCCGGATTCAGATTAAATGGCAAATGATTCGTATCGTTATTCGAATTCTTCTAGTAGCAGTATTTTTATACATAACAGCATCGTGTGTTGAGCCGGGTCACTACCAAACCCGCGAAAGGTATGTTGTAGATTCTAAGAGCCTATTTATTCGTAGCGCCCCTTCGCCTATCTCTGAGATTATCTCCAGCTACAAACAAGGCGATACCATTGTTGCACTTGCATCGGATAAGTACTGGGTAATGGTTAAGCGAGGTAGTAAAACCGGATTTGTCTCTACAGATTACTTAAAAAAGATTGAACCACCCAAAACCCCAATAATTCTTGAAAAAGTTGAGGGAATAGCCAACTGGAAATCATGGTATTTCTGGGTTATTGCTTTGGCAATTACACTTTTATGGGTATTTATTGATGAGATGACTATCAAATTCAAGGAAAAACTCAAAAATAAGCACGAAATTTCAGTTAAAGGACTCTTAATTACACCAGTAGTTTTCTTTGTAAATGCAATTATGTGCGGTGTTCTTTACATCAACTGGAAGGACCAACTGCTAGAAAGTCTTCACAAAGGATTCTCGCTTGTACCCGAAAATCTTGATATTATAAGCTGGGTACTTTGGATTCAGTTACTAATACTTCTAATTGGAATATCGCTCGATTTACTCGGCTCAATTTTCAAGAGCGGTGTTGCTTGGGGTATGCTCCTAACCCTTATCGACTTGTTGCTGGGAGTTTACATCTTTGCAGTTTCGTTCTACCTAACCATATCGCTCTACTACTTTGCAATTATCTTCCTATTGATATTCTTCGGAAGCCAGTACATATCTATGGTTTACCAGAATAGTAAGCGTACTAGGCTGTATCAAAGGCCTAAGTAGTTATTGAGATATTAAGTTATTAGGTAATTAGGCTCTTCCTGCTTCCTGCTTCCTACTTCCTGCTTCCTACTTCCCACTCAAACATCAAACCCTAGGTATAAACCTTAACGAGTTTGCTTTGAACGATACCCAAACATCGGAGCCGTGCTGAAGTTCTAGTCGGTTTATGGATTCCCAAGTTACTAGCGCCATCACTTTAAAACCAACATCAACTGTAACCTCATATCCAAATCGTTGGGGGAATATATCAACAACTTTTCCTTGGAAAACATTTAATGCGCTCTGATTGGGGCTTGTTCTGGAAACGCTCACAGCACTTTCAGGAAAACACACAAAACCATCGCCAATGCTTTCGTCGGTGTAACCACAAATCTTATGTCCGCTTTGCAGTTGGATTATCCTTAGTTCGTGCTCGGTTGTGTCAATAATTTGAGCGTGATAGAAATTTCGCACTCCTGTAAATTTGGCAACAAACATCGATTTTGGGTTCTGGAATATCTCCTCGGCAGTATCGCACTGCTCAATTATTCCTTTATTCACCACAGCAACCCTATTGGCTAGCGATATGGCCTCCTCGTAATCGTGGGTAACGTGTATTATGGTTGTACCCTCCCTATTTATTGCTCTTAGAGCAGAACGCAAACCAGCCCTCAGCTGAACATCAAGCGACGATAAAGGCTCATCGAGCAGCAAAACCTTTGGCTCAAGTGCCAATGTGCGAGCCAACACCATACGCTGCAACTCCCCACCCGAAAGGGTTTGTGGATTTCTATCGAGCAGATGATTTATGGATAGTTTCTCCGCCAGTTCAATAACCCTGCGGTGCAATGCCCTACCCTTTACACCCTTTCTTCGCAATGGGTAAGCAATATTGCTATAAACTGACATATGCGGGAAAGCCGCATAATCCTGAAATACCAAACCAACACCACGGTTTGTAATAGGTTTTTGGGTGATATCCTCGTTATTGAGGTAAATAAATCCAGATTCGGGCCTTACCAAACCAGCAATGGTTTCGAGAATAACCGATTTTCCTGCACCAGATGGCCCTAAAAGCATAAAGTAGTCGCCCTCGTTCACTGTGAACGAAACATCCTTCAGGGCAAACGCTCCCAAATTCTTCGATAGTCCTTCTACCTTAAGCATTGGGTTTATTTTTTCTGGATAATAAACGAATAATTACAAATACAATAAGGCTAACACCAATAAATAGCACGGCCGCTGGACGCGCATATTTTAAACCAAAAGCTCCAAACCTTTCAAATATCAGAACAGGAGCAATCATAGGGTGATAAGCGATAATAACAACTGCACCAAACTCGCTCATTCCACGGGCAAACATCATTACCAAACCCGACACAATGCTTCGCCAAGCCAACGGAAGCGATATAGTGAAGAATACCGTTGCCGGCGATGCGCCCAAATTAAGCGCGGCTTTCTCCAAACGCTCCGGAACAAGCGCAAAACCCTCGCGTGCTGCATTAATCAGAAATGGAATACTAACAAAAGCCATAGCCAAAGCAATTCCAGCGGGCGCTCCAATCAACTCCAGCCCAACTGCCGATGAAGTTTTGCCCATAAAACTATCGCGAGCAATAAAACCCAGAATTGCGATACCTGCCGCAGAATGCGGAACAACAACAGGTAAATCGATAATTCCTAGAACAAGCCGTTTCAATGGAAAATCGTAACGTGCAAGCAAGTAAGCCAAAGGTATTGCCAATACCGAAAAAACAATTGTTGCAGCCATCGACACCCAAATTGTAAGCCAGATGCTATCTATCACTTCCTGCTCTGCTGCTGTATCAACTAAAGTTTTAACAGGTGTTGATATTACCATCCCTAGTAACGGCGATATAATAAAAAGCAATACAAGACCACCCAGTAAGGCTGCAATCAGCCTAAACCAAGAGAAATTTGTATGTTTGAATACTTTGCTAATCATTATCTTTCTTAGGTGACGGGCGACAAGTGATATGTGACAAATAAAGCAATAAAAAAAACATTTCCCTGTCACTCGTCATTTGTCACATGTCACAATTAAATTATTTTAAAGCGAATACTTTCAACGGTTCTGGAATACTATCAAAAGATGTAGTGGGACTTGGCACAACTGGGGTTTGTCCCATTTGTTTTAGTATTGCTAATCCACCATTTTGGCTCAAAAAGAACTTGGCAAAGGCTACAGCCAACTCAGGGTTTTTACTACTTTTTGGAATGGTTAAGCCATAAACCATTGGTTCTCCAACCATCTTTACTGTTGAATTAGGGGTTTTGCCAAGCACTTCAACATCAACCTGCCTATATGTTGACTCATACGAAGGAGATGAAAGGTTTACCTCTAGCGGAAGGCTCAAATACTTCAGATTGTGCTGAACTGCAACCGATTTGTAAAGAAAAATATAGTCGATAGCACCTGCTTCCAACAAAGCAATCAAATCGACCTCCTTGGGGCGAATAAACTTATTGTCTTTTTGCAGAACCTTTTCAGCGATTCCTGCATTCTGGTAGTATATCTCGGAAAGTTTAAGAGTCATAACGGTTCTATAACCACAGGGGTCGGAATTTGGGTCGCTACGACCAAAAGCAACGTCATCTTTCAACAGTATATCGAGCCAGTTGCTCAAATTTATCTCATTAGCATAACGCGACTTATCGTGGTACACTATTGCCATTTCATTCCCTGCAAAGGGAATATTCCACGATGCAAAATCAGGAATAAGCAACTTATCTATCACCTTATAATCGGCCGATGCGAACAAATCGCAAGGTTTACCCAATTCAGATATTTTACGTGCACACTCCACGCTTCCTGCTGCCTCAAGGTAAACCTTAACCTTTGGGTTTACCTTGGTAAAACTATCAACGGCAGCCTTCATTGGCATCGAAAGGCTTCCTGCATGAAAAACGATTAACTCGCCAGAGTTAAATCGCTTATATTCTTTAGCTCCACAAGAAAAAAGGAAAAAGGAAGCAATAAATAGAAATGTGCATTTAATGGCTCTCATACGAATACTTTTATTATTTAAAACTATACGATAAACTCATCTGAAAAAAACGACCTGGCGACATCAGCCCCTTTTTATCGGCATAGGGCTTATCCAGTAAATCAAACACATCCAAGGTCAACTTAAAGTCCTTGTACTCTTTCCAAATCCTTAAATCGAATGTATTCCAGGAATCGTTTTTGTAGCTGTTAACCTCATCGCCCCACTGCTCACCAATAAACGTCCAAATTAAACCCACATTAACGTACTTGCTCACAACAAATGCCTCAATGGATGCTTGCTCAATGGGCACTTCGGCCAATGCTTTGTTAGTTAAATCGATATTTACCAATGGGTTTGCTTCAAAGTCGGTAATTTTAGAACGATTAAACGAATAATTACCTCGAAGTAGCATCCATTTAACAGGAACTACTTTTAATGAAATTTCGCCACCATAAACCCTAACGCTTGTAATGTTCTCCCTTTTAACAATTGGCTTAATTTCAGAACCTCCGGTATCTATTGAATCGCCAGTGGAAACAAAATACTGAAAATCGGAGCCATTGGAGTAAAAAGCAGCAATATCGAGCCTAATCATATTGTTGAATTTAACTCCGCCTCCAAGTTCGTAGGTTATTAGGTGCTCAGGTTTAAGGCTAGGATTAGCCAACTTAAAGCCTTTTGTAATTTTTCGTGACGAGCATAAATCGTCTAGCTTTGCTGGCATAAATCCCGATGATACAGAACCGTAAACGCTCATCCAGTCATAAGGCATAAAGCGCACACCCAATTTTGGATTGATTGATTGCCACGAATTTTCGGGGAAATACGCTACAGTATCGTTAGCAAATCCAGTATTCTTAGTTGGGTCAACCACATTAAGGTAGCCATCAAAAAAGGTTGCATAATCGAAACGTAAACCAGCCAATATTTTCAACTTACCGTTGAACAGATTCTGCTCATCCTGAACAAATGCAGCGGCAAAAGTTACCTTGCCATCGCGCTCAACATAATCGGTGGATGTACGGTAGATATCCTCGGCATCCATCCAGCCGTGCTTTAGGTCGATACCAAAAGTAATGTTATTGCTAAAAATTAATTGGCGCGAGGCATTTGCCCATAAACCAACATCACCTGAAACCTGAATGGTATGAAACAGTTTATACTCTGCACTTGTATTTAAATTTTCGTTTTGCCTTTTATAAACCTCGTGCTGTGCAAATCCATAAATATCGAGAAGATACTCTTCAACCTTTCCGTTGTAACCAAAACGAATACGTTGCGTGGTGTAAGCATCGTAGCTGCCATCGCTCATATACACAGTTCGTCCTGCACCACGCTTATCGGTATAAATATTACCACCCACAAAAAACGACGAACTATCCGTAACTGGAATAAACATTTTAAATGTCGCCCCTTTCTCCTTTAGGTACAATGGCACATTGGTAGAATCCCGAATAGCCAATGGCTCTGCAATGTAACCATCACCCTCACGCCAGAAACCGTAAGTCATTAAGTTGACTCCTTTTTTTAGCACTGGTATTTTTCCGCCTAAAGTTGCCCTTGCGCCAAGCAAACCAAAACCTCCAGCCTCAGCAGTAACTGTACCATAGAATGGCGAGTCTATAGGGTTTTTAGTTCGAATATTGATAACTCCAGCCATCGCATTATTCCCAAACAATGCCGATGACGGCCCATGAACCACCTCTATTTGGTCGACCAAATCGGGCGAAATCAAACTCCAATTTATAAAACCGTAGGATGTTTTATTGAGTGGCGCACCATCGTAGAGAATTAATACACGATTGGAACCATCCAAACCACGCATTGTAACCGATGCATTCTTGGAGTAAACACCGTTTGAACGGTCGACAAAAAGTCCGGGAATAGTCTTCAAGAAATTATCGACATTGGTATTCGGCGAGCCTTTAACGTTCACACTATCGATGGCAGTTACCATTGCAGGCACTTCCCATGTAGATTGAGGATTAAGTGTAGCAGTTACAACAACCTGTTCAATTGAAATTACTGTGGGCTTAAGTGTTACCATTAAAACATCATTACCACCAACAACTTTTGCCTCAACAGGAAAATAGCCCAAATGACTTATAATTAATGCATCAATCCTGCTTTGGTTGCAAATACTAAAAGTCCCAGTAGAATCAGTAATAACGCCGCGAGTAGTTCCTTTAACTATCACAGCAACACCCTGTAAAGCATTCTGCGACTCAGAATCGACAACCTTACCCTTTACACAATGCTGAGCATATCCAAACCCCGAAAGCAGAGTTAGAAAAATAAAAGTAAGTATCGATTTATAAAAAGATAATCTCATTGAAAGCAATTATTTCTGCATTACAACAGAAAACACAACTTTCCCATCGGACTGTCCTGTCACCTCTGTAACTTTTAATATTCCATACTTACCATTGCTCTCGAGTTTGAACGAGTAGGTATCGCCTGCCTTTAAATTTTTGGCCTTACGTTTACCGTCGGCCTCAGAGTATAAACTCACCACGTAAGCTGGGTCTGACACTGCATCAAATTGTTCCTGTGTCATTGTAACTTGATAAAAACGAGCAGTATTACGTGTAGTCCAACTCGACAAATCAAAAATACCAGTCAAATTAGCACCTGGCGATGCAATTGTATTTAAATCGCCTGAATTGGCATCGTAAAAATAGAGCATATGAATATCACCCTGAATAGCACTGGCATCCTGCATTGAATAGGCTACGCCATTTGTTAACGACAGGAATCCTTTACCATTCGCTACGCCTTGAGCATTCAGTTCGAGATTATTGTAACGAACCAACTCACCTCCCACTGAGCCATCGTCCTTTGTAACTGTTAACGATACGCTCGACGATTGTCCCTTAATATCGCGAATAGTAAAAACAATCAACTCAACATCGTCGGTTCCTTTAGCAAAGGTAACTTCGCGCTCAAATTCCTTGATATTCATACCCTCATCAACCACACGATTATTGTTACTAGCAACAATGAGATTAGTTAGAGTATTATCGCCATTCCACTGGCAATGTATTTTGAACTTAAGAATCTCGGCAACCGATGCCGAAGTATCATCGGTAATTAAACCTTCACCACTAATAAGTTCAATTACAGGAGCCGCAGTATTCTTTTCTGTCTCCTTGCACGATGCCGATAATGCTACCGCAAGCATCAACATCAAACCAATACGAATAGTAATGTTTTTCATATCGATATTATTTGAAAAGGCTGGTTTGTCGAAGTCACGGAATCTCAATCTAAACTATGAGATTCCTGCATACGCAGGAATGACAATACATTAAACAGCCTTAATTATTCTACTTCTTTAACTTCCTTAATCCTGATGCAGCGCCAACACCTGCCAATGTTCCAATAAACCCAAATGCAAAGTGCGTTAATACTGGAAACATAAACCCAGTAGCCAAACTACCATAGTAAAACCCAGTAATAGACGAGAAAACTATTCTGGTAAGCGGAATCAAAGTATAAGTTAATCCACCTAACAATGCAATAACAGGAATCCACACTAATTGTTTAGGCCAACGGTACCAAACAAAATCAACAAAAATACCCATGCCAACATAGATGTATGGTAACATTGGGTCGGTAAAGCCAAAACCTGGTATAAGTGTGGTTAGTATTGAACCTGTTACTGTTACAGATGTTGCCAAACGCAAATTGGACAAGTACCTTGCTCCCATTACAAGTAACATAAACTCCAAACCATGCCTACCGGGCATCCGCAATGGAATTCTAAACTTATAATGTAGCCAAGTTGCAGCAAAACCAACTAAAAGCAAAAGCACAATTTGTGCTGTGGTTGAAAAACTAATTGGAAATACTCTTGATAAAGTCCTTGTCTGCGAGTTTGTAGCCATATTCGTTACAATTATCTATTTTATTTACTATCAACGTTATTAATCCATTACGGTGAACTGGTCGTAACCAGCCTTCCAGTAATATCGACGAAGAATCGTCAATTACATCACCACTTGGAGTTACTATTTGGTGAACCTCAACAAGTTTTTTCAGCTCCGCTGAAGTTTTGATGCCTGTTATTGTTCTAACCTCAGTACCTTTCAATGCCACAAAACGACCATCGTTTCCCGATGCTCTAAGCCCTACAGCAGCCATTGAGCCAATTACACCATCGTGATTGCCTGTAAGACCAATCAGAATGATACCCTCACGCTTTGCCAAATTCAAACCATCAATCTGTTTCACCAAGTCCAGCTTCGCAGTTTTTCCCCATTCAATAACCGATTCGGGAACATTATCAGCATCGACCACACACAAACCGCAATCGGAACCAACAGCACAGGCTTTCAGTAGATACGATATCATAAAATCCAACAACTCATCGGGTTTTGAGGTTTCAACCTCAATGCAAAGCGATGAGTTATGCGATGTGTAAGGCACACGTGGGTCGAAAAGCAACTGGTGACGCGATATTGCCCCTGTTGTACCTAAACCATTGGCAACAATCAACTCCGCCATCGTTCGTCCAACATAGCCTGTGCCCCTACTCTCTAAGTTATCCGTATCGTCTATTCCAACAAAATATCGCATCAAAAAAACTACTGTTCGTTAATTCTATGGAAAAAATTCTTCACAAAAACCTTTACCGACGAGTCAAACTCAACCCTTAAAGCCTTGTAGGACTCAACTAAATTCTTCCCCTCCTCGGTAAGTAAAGTATTGCCACCATCGCGACCTCCACGGTGCTTCTCCAACAATGGAAATCCTAATGTTTGCTCCGATTGGCGGAGCAAGCCCCAAGCCTTACGGTAACTAATCTGCATACGCTCAGCAGTTGCTGCTAAAGAGCCTAATTCACCAATATTCAAAAGCAACTCAAAGTGCTCCTCGGTAAGCACAGGATTACCATCCTCGCGATGTTTCAGGTATATTGAAAAATCGAGGTAGATATTGTAATATTTCGAACCTTTTGGACCTGCCATTTAGTTTGAATTATTTATCACCCAAAGTTAGGTTTTATAGCCATTTGCACAAATGATTTTAGTCAGAAAACTTTGGTTTAACGAGAGTAAAATCAACCCAATATCAAAATTTATTAAACATCTAATATCAGAACAAACTAACAACTAAACAAATTCAAACTGTTTGCGTTACTGTTTTATTATTTAGAATAATTCTAAAATAGTTATTTCTGATAAAAATCATTGCAAAAGTATTTCGTTATGCATTTTTTTGCATATCGAAAATTTAGATTGAAATAATTAAACTATTAAATATATGAATAACGCAATTTTCAGCTTTGAACGACCAAAGAATGAGCCAATTCTGAGCTATAAATCGTGCTCACCCGAAAGAATTAAACTTGAAAAAGAGTTAGAGAACTTAGCGAACACCGTGACTGAAATTCCCCTAATTATTGGTGGCAAGGAAATCAGAACAGGCGTGACAGAAACCGTGAGAATGCCACACAACCATTCTCACATCCTAGCAAAATTCCATTTAGCTGGCGAAAAGGAAGTAAACATGGCTATTGATGCTGCGCTTGCTGCTCGTCACCAGTGGGAACAAACATCGTGGATTGACAGGGTTTCTGTTACTCTAAAGATTGCTGAGTTAATAGCAACAAAATACCGTCCATTAATAAATGCAGCTACAATGCTTGGTCAAAGCAAAAATGCTTACCAAGCAGAGATTGATTCAGCCTGCGAGGTTATTGACTTCTTACGATTTAACGCATACTTTGTGAGTCAAATATACAACGAGCAACCAATTTCAGAGAATTCTCACTTAAACAGAACTGAGTACCGTCCTTTGGAAGGATTTGTTTTCACAGTATCGCCTTTCAACTTCACTGCAATTGCATCGAACCTTAACTTATCGCCTGTACTAATGGGGAACACAGTTGTTTGGAAACCAGCAACCACCTCGCTTCTATCTAACTATATTTTGATGAAGATTTTTAAGGAAGCCGGCGTTCCCGATGGTGTTATCAACTTTGTTCCAAGTAAAGGCTCGGTAATTGGCAAGGAAATATTTAAACACCCAATGCTTGCGGGTATTCACTTTACCGGTTCAACAGGAACTTTCAACCATTTCTGGCGTCAAATTGCCGAGAATCTTGACAAGTACCGCTCATATCCAAAACTAGTTGGCGAAACTGGCGGCAAGGACTTTATTGTGGTTCATCCAAGTGCACAACTCGATGAGGTTGCTGTTGCAATGGTGCGTGGTTCTTTTGAGTACCAAGGTCAAAAGTGCTCTGCTGCATCGCGCGCATACGTTCCAAAATCGATGTGGCCAGCATTGAAAGATGCCATGGGTAAAATGCTGAGCGAAATTAAAATGGGCGACCCAACAGATTTCACCAACTTCATAAACGCTGTTATTGACCAAGCATCGTTCGACAATATTATGGGCTATATCCAAAAAGCAAAAGAGGCTAGCGATGCTGAGATTGTTTTTGGAGGTAACGGCGACAAAAGCGTTGGATACTTTATTGAGCCAACCGTTATACTTACCTCAAATCCACACTTCATAACCATGGAGGAGGAAATATTTGGGCCAGTTCTAACAATCTATACATACAACGATAACGAGTACGAGAAAACACTTGAACTTTGCGACCAAACATCGCCATATGCGCTAACAGGAGCAATATTTGCAAGTGACCGTGCTGCTATAGATTTAGCCATGGAAAAACTACGCTACGCTGCAGGTAACTTCTATGTAAACGATAAACCAACAGGAGCAGTAGTAGGTCAACAACCATTTGGTGGTGCTCGTGCATCGGGTACAAACGACAAGGCTGGTAGCCACTTAAACCTTATCCGTTGGACTAGCGCTCGTACTATCAAGGAAACACTTGTTCCACCAACCGATTACAAGTATCCATTTATGCAGGAAAACTGCAAATAGAATATTTACGATAATATGACTACCCAGTCATAGTTTATGTTTATGGTTTGGAAAGTTGGAGTAGCAATGCTCCAACTTTACTTCTAATTAAGTCTTTATTCAACAATTATTTTCCTGAATAATGTAAAGCCATTATCAATAATTTGTACTAAAAAGACACCTCTGCCGATATCACTAACAACCTTATTCTCCAAACTAGAATTTAATGGCATACGATAAACTAATCGACCCATAGAACTATAAATGTTCAGAGTTGCATTCTTTGACAAATCCCAGTTAAAATACAACCAGAAAACACCTTTAGACGGATTGGGATAAACAGAGAAAGATTTACTACTTTGCTCATCTTCAGAAATCCCAGTTAATGGCGCCGTAGTAAATGACCATACAGGCCCATCAGTAATACCATAGGAATTTTTACAAACAACCTTCCAATAGTATTTTGTAGAAGATTCTGGATTATTAAACGAATAAGTACCAATTGACACAACATTATCAAGCACCTTTTTGGCTGGGGGATTTACTTTATCTATATATAAATCGATATTTTTTGTTCCCTCGCCATTTGTCCAACTCAACGAGATCGGAGAAGCAGAGTTTATTCCAGCAGCATTCATTTGTGGAGTTGGTGACGATGGCATGGTAGGCTTATCAAATTTCCTCACTACATTACTTATCCTTAGCTCATCTATACATCCATGGAAATCTTGTGCAATAATCAAATCTTTTAAATTAGTAAACATCTCACTCCCTGTATAAGTCTGGCTTACTGAAGAAATAACATTAAGATTTTTATCTCTAACGTCAATTCTTATTTCAGAACTTTTAGTGTCTCTAGTACATATAATGTGGTACCATTCGTTGAGAGTAGGCTTAGGCGCTTTAACAAAAATCCTATCATTAGCTTTTTTAAAGAAAAGATGGTTAAAGGTATTATCCCACCATGGATTAATAAGCAAAGAATAGTTTGCCTCATAAGAATTGTTATCGCCAGGTTTTGTAATAATCGCCTGATAATTATTGTCAATAAACGCCTCTGTTTTTACCCAAGCTTCAATAGTCCAGTCGCCAGTTAAGCTAAGACTACTACAATGAGCAACAGTAACAGGTGATATTGTTTTCAGGCTTTGCCCAAGTTTATCGGACTGACTAGTTGAGTAAGTTATTGCGTTTGCATCTCCTACCCCATTCCCCGAGAGTGACGACTGGTTAGTTAAATCACCATCAAAGTGCATAAGCAACACCGTGTTTGCATCAACTTTATATGGCCCGCCAATAGTGTTGTTTTCAATAATACTAAAAACACTTTGGCTTTCGCAGGTTGTAGCGCTATTGGCCATATCAGTCAACCTTATCTTACAACTATTCGAAAGGGTCGATGGAACCTGCCATTGGAAGGAACGTGTATTGGTGGAAACATTGTTTTTCACTTCGTTCCAAGTTGAGCCATTATCGGAGCTGAAATCGATTTTAATTGAAGGAATACTTGTGCTTGCCCATTTAATTGAAACTAAATCGCCGGCAAAAAGGTTTTCGCCTCCCTTGGGGTATTGTAACGATAGGCTGTTTGCATCACCCTTTGTAAAAGGACCATAAATAGTCCCAATCTCATAATCAGAATGACGAATCTTTATGTGGAATTGACCTAAAAATCCACTCGGGGCTGTCCAAGAAGCCGTTGCTGCAGTTGTAGCACTAGCTATTTTAGTCCACGTTACCTTATTATCGGTTGAAACGAATACATCCAGTTTAACAGCGGGATCAAGTGGAATCCAATATAAATTAACGGTTTGCTCATTAACAGATTCATTCAAAATAGGATAGGTAAGGGTTGCAATTTTTTTCTGTTCAACACGAATATCCCAGTCGAAGTAAAAGGCATTATGGAACTCATCTGGCGTATTGTATCCCAAATTCTTATAACCTTGCACATCATTACGAAAAACATCCTTAATAGTGGCATCTCCAACACCTCGGCGATAGATAAAGTCCACATAATATCGGCCAATAAGGTAATAGTCGTATGTTGAATACTCTCTTGTCTCATCGTAGGTTGGTCGATGGCCATACTTGGTAACTGCGCCTGCCATTGCAGATTTTAGCATATCTCTGTGGCCACCCAACACCTCATCGGATATCAAACCACCATTGCAGTAGAACTCCGGGAAGCCTTCATTCATCCACGAAGTGACATTCCCTTGCCCAATAAGTCCTTGCATGGTGTGGGCGAACTCGTGCCTAACTAGGTGCTTAAATCGCCTATTCGTATTATAGTCATTGAGTTCCTGAATGCTACTTGGGCATGATAAGCCAACCCCTGACGACCAAGCAGTCCCACTGGTTTGTCTGTTTAAACACTGAGAACCATTTATTTCTGCGGACAAACACTCGGGAATGGTATAAAAAGTAATCTTTTCTAAAGCTGTAGCCCCAAGTTTAGCGGTATATTCATTATAAGCTTCCTCCACAGTATTTGAATAAAATGGAAAATTAAAAGCATCTGCATCTCTATAGTAGAAAATGAAATGGGCCGTTTCCAACTGCTTTTTCCCTCTTAGGTTTTCATTGGGTTCGAGGATTCGATGAGTAAGGTATCTATTCCATTTTGCTAAAAGCTTATCGACGGTCTCTGATGACCACCACCATGATAATACCTCAATGGTTTGTTCGGTTGTGCTAGCAATGTAGTAGTAGTGCCAAACATGAAATGCACTCATAAACTCACCGAACATGTACGAAACAGCAAGGCCATTCTTTGAGGCAAAGTTATTTCGGTCGTTAAGAATGCTAAAAGAGCTGATAGTTCCACCATAACTATTCAAAGCCGCTTTAATGGTTGCATCTGTTATATCGAGATGCGCTTCGTAGGCAGCAAAACCGTTGCTAAACCAAATGGGCATAGGGCTGTAGTTATAGTAATAACTGATATACGCTTTACATAGATAGAACAAAGCTACTTGGTTAATATCTTTAAAAACCGCTTTCTGCTCAGGCGTGGTTGGCTCGCTAACTTTGATTACCCCACCAGTGCTCACAAAACCAGCATCGAAAGGGAATGCATCAGTAGGCTTCTGAGCCTGATATTCTGAAGCTGTTAGTACCTGAATCATAAAAGTAAAAGGTGTCGATGGAGTATTCATCCAACGAGGGTGTAGATTTAAGGTTTTAACCTTATTCTCAAGTAGTGTTTGATCAATTGACTTGGAAGCACTTTTATCAATTGGTGGAAAAATTTTTCCACTAGCATTTGAATTTAAAGTAATTAAACACAAATACACATTTAAAAGTAAGTATACAATTTTATTCATATTTGCAAAAAATAAAAAATCAACATTGTAGTGAATTCTCTTTTACTAAATATATAAATCATTATACCATAAAAAACTTTTAAAATTAAAATAAAAAAGCCACAACAACAATAGAAATCAGAAAAATATAAATTTAATAATTGAATATCCGCAATCAATCATAACCCTGTAATGTTAGCAATAACAAGCCTATCAAAGATTCTTTCGCCAAAATACCTCCTGTTTAGCTTGTAAATAAACTCATTGAGGTACAGCTGTAGGTATTTTCCTTTGATTTTATGGTAGTTGCCCAATAAGTTGCGCTTCGCATTGCTGATGGTTATGTGTACCCACCGAAGGGTT
>Ga0116157_10000121_pt1 | contig 87237 bp, 74 predicted proteins | sample AD_UKC048_MetaG_FD_89882 | JGI IMG/M metagenome (GOLD analysis project Ga0116157, IMG submission 89882) | Active sludge microbial communities of municipal wastewater-treating anaerobic digesters from USA - AD_UKC048_MetaG | ecosystem: Engineered > Bioreactor > Anaerobic > Digestate | place: USA... | reverse complement strand
GCCGGCCAGAGCCGTCCACGCGCCGGATTATTCAGGGTAAAACTGCTGGGAGCGGGGCCGTTATGGACTGCGGTGGCAGAGCGAAGCGGCGACACCGCTTTTGCCCCCGGCGGAGCCGAAGCCTATGGCCCCGGCTCGCGCTTCGCGCGCTGCCAAAGCGGTGGCGCCGTCCGGCGGTTGCCGGACTCTGCCACCGCAGTCCAAAGCCCTCCCGGCCCGGATCCTGGGTCGGGGCACGATCCGCGCCCGCGAACAGTGCCCGAAGTTTTTGGCTAGCGCCCCTCGATCGGGCCCGCCAGCCACTTGGCGGTGATGCCCGGCAAGGGGCAGGCCCCGCAATCGGTGGCGTCCGTCGCACAAAAACTGTGATAGATGTGGAGGAGGCCCTGCTGTTCCAGCGCGCACCTCGGCCGGAAAGCGCGCGCTGCCCCGCCGAACAATCGCTCGGCGGCGATCCGGAGCACCCGGTTCGATTGCGAGACAGCAATTCCTTCGGTCCATGTCATGGAATCCGCGCCCGAGGCCAAGATCCAGGGCGCCGCGACGTTAACGAGCAGATCCAGGATCCGCGATTCCCCGACCAGGGCCAGTCTCGCCGGGGCCGGCCGCGATCCCAATGCGGCGTGGCACTCGAAGTACCCGTGGCGCAAACCCGAAAGGACTGATGCGAACGCAGCGAGGTCCTTCTTCCGCAGCGCGGCGAGCAACCTGCTTAGCGCGCCGCCGGCGGCGGCGAGTGCGGCGACCCGTCGATGGGGGTGATTGGCGGGACGGCAGCGTCCCCTGCCCCACAAGCGCGCGGGCACCGGTCGCACATCCGGCGCACCGGCCACGGACCACCAATGCCGCCACAGCTCCACCGCGTGATCGCGCCCGTCGCCGCCCCATGTGGCCACCTCCACCTTCGGCAGAAACCCCGCCAGGCCGAACAACCTCGCCTCGCGATCCACCGGCGACAGACGCCCAACAAATCGGGCCGGCGCCTTGCGGGCCAGGAGCCTGAAAGGTATCTGGTTCTCGCTGTAGCCAAGCCCCTCGGCCAGCGATTCCCAGAGCGTCTGCATCAAACCGTCGCGACGCCACTGCCGCGCCACCCGGCCCGCCTTCAGCCATAACCGATGGCGGCCCGCCTCGATCAATAGGCCCCGTACCGCCGTTCCATCGGCCCCCGCGAGCGCCGACGCGCATGCACCGGCATGCGCCGACCGATCCATCCCCTCCCACGGTCGCGGGCCCAATTGCTCCAGCATAGCCTCGATAGATTCCGGCAGCTGGGGCCCGAGCTCCACGGTCGGGATCAGCCCACCGCCCTCGAGCCGCGCCGGCGCGCCCCCCATCAGCGCCACGTGCAGGACGGTCCCGTTGTACGCCGGATCCCGGTGGTGCCCATGTCGCTCCCAATCCGCCGCATCCAGATGAAGCTCGATGTCCCCGGACCGCAGCACCCGCCCACCGAATCGAACGGCCGCATCTTGAAAATCCGGTCCCCCCTCCCGGTTCCACCAACCCGTTTGAACGATCTCGGCCCGCTGCCCGTCAGAGGTAACCACATGCCTCGGCAGAGCATGTTCAAACCAAAGCCGTTGCAACGCCGCCTCGCCAAAGCCCGTTCCCTTCGCCACGGGCTCCCTCAAGGCACGGGTGAATTGTGTTTCCCGTTCCAAAACCCTAGGGCATCATGTAACTGCATTCGCCCCCAAGAGCAAGAACATGTCTGCAACACGATCGGCCCATGAGACCTCCCCCCGCCCGACGAAATGTCGGCCACCACGGGGATCGCACGCGAAACCTCCGCCAAGGCCGACCCGATCCGCCTTGACACGGGCGAAAACTGTTTGATCTGATCGGAGTTGCGATGATCGTGGCCGAAGATCTCGTCAAGCGTTTCGCGGGCGTCCACGCGCTCCGCGGCATCTCCTTTCATGTCCGGAAAGGGGAGATCGTCGGCTTTCTCGGCCCCAACGGCGCGGGCAAGACCACCACGATGCGCATCCTCGCCGGCTATATGCCCCCGACATCCGGCCGCGTCCGCATCGCCGGTTTCGACGTCTTCTCCCACTCCCTCGATGTCCGTCGCCGCATAGGCTACATGCCCGAGGTCGTCCCCCTTTACCCCGAGTTGCGCGTCCGCGAATTCCTCGCCTACAGGGCCCAGCTCAAGGGCGTGCGCGGCACCGCCGTGCGACAGCGCGTCTCGGAAGTCTGCGAGCTCTGCGGGCTCGAGGACGTCGCCGGCAAAATCATCGGCACCCTGTCCAAGGGCTTCCGCCAAAGGGTAGGCCTCGCCGACTCCATGGTCCATGACCCGGAATTGCTCATCCTCGACGAACCGACCATCGGCCTGGACCCCAACCAGATCCGCCAGGTCCGCGAGCTCATCCGATCCCTCGGCCGCCGCCACACGATCCTCCTGTCCACCCACATCCTCCCGGAAGTCGAGATGACCTGCAGCCGGGTCCTCATAATCAACAAGGGCCGGATCGAGGCATCGGATTCTCCCGAGAACCTCACCCGGAAACTCCACAACGGCGGCGCCGTCCGCGCCGTCGTCAGGGCCCCCGCCGAAGAGCTTTCCGCCGCGCTGAAAACCTTGGCCCAGATAGAAGAGGTCACGATCAGGGACGAGGCTGGCTGGAGCGTCGCGGAGATCTTCTCAAAACGTGGCGAAGATCTCCGCGAGGCCGTCCATGCGGCCATCGCCGCCAAGGGATGGCCGCTCCGCGAACTCACCCGGCACCGCGCCACCCTGGAAGACGTATTCGTGGAACTGACCCACGAGGACCGCACATGAGCATCCGCACCACGGCCATCCAATACCGGCGCGAGATCCTCTCGCTGTTCGTGTCGCCCATCGCCTATGTCGTCGGCTTCTGCTTCCTGGTGGTCGCCGGCTGGGCGTTCTACGTCTCGGTCCATATACTCAACCACGAGGCCAGCCAATGGACCGTCACCGAGTTTTTCTTCAACGGGTTCCCCATCTGGTTCGCGCAGGTCGTCGTGATGCCCGTGCTGACCATGCGGATCTTCGCCGAGGAATACGCCCAGGGGACCTTCGAGGGCCTCATGACGGCGCCCGTCCGCGATTGGGAGGTCGTGCTCGCCAAGTACTTTGCCGTGCTCACCCTCTACGCTGCCATCTGGTTGCCAACACTGCTGTTTCTGCCCACCTTCCGGCTCGTTTCCCTCTCGAACGTGCCGCTCGCCGCGGGGCCGACGTGGTGCAGCTACCTCATGGTCTTGCTCATGGGATTGCTCTTTGCCTCCTTCGGGCTGCTCGCATCCGCCCTCACCCGCAACCAGATCATCGCCGCCATCCTCTCCTTCTCGATGACGGTCCTTTTCTTTTTTGCGGGCCTTTTCATCTTCCTGGATATCCCGGGCCCGTTCCGCGAGGTCCTGTACCATATCTCTGTCTTCGACCACATGGAGAAATTCTCACGGGGCCTCGTCACCACAAAAGTCCCGGTCTTCTACCTTTCCCTAACCGCGCTGATGCTGTTCGCCACGAAATGCGTTTTGGAAAGTCGCCGCTGGAGGACCTGAGACCATGCCGCAAAAGAAAAAGGCGCTGGCGAGGGGCCCGTCGAGGACGGCGATTGGGAGCAACGTCACCGTCTCGATCATCCTGGGGTGTCTCCTGGCGGGCCTGGTGAACTACCTTTCGTACCGGCACTACAAGACGTTTGACCTGTCGGCAACCGGCACCTTCACCCTCTCGGACAAGACCAGGAACCTCCTGAACTCCCTCGAATCACCGGTGCGCATCTTCATGCTCTTCAGCGGCGACAGCGTTGGCTATACGGAGGTGAAGGGCCTGCTGGAGAGGTACCGGGACGAGGGTTCGGGGCGGGTCCGCCTCGAGGTCGTCGATCGCTTCATCGAGCGCGCGAGGGCCGAGGCGCTCGCCACCGAGTACCAGCTGGCGTCCCAGGACGATGTCGTCATTGTCCGGGCCGGTGGCAATCACCGGGTGATCCCGGCAACCGACCTGTTCGAGATCGACAAGGGGCCGCCCTTCGGCGATCGCATCGGCGCATTCAACACCGAGGACCGCGTCACTTCCGCCATCGCCTCCCTCATCTCGGGAAAGCGCAAGAAAGTCTACTTCACCCAGGGCCATGGCGAGGGCGATCCCGCCTCCAAGGAGGAACGGGGACTGTCGGACCTCCGCGACCGAATAGGCCGGGACAACGCCGACGTCGGCACCATCAACCTGCTGATGCAACCCCAGTTGCCGCAGGACGCCGACGCCGTGGTGGTCGCCGGCCCCGTCTCCCCTTTCCAACCCCAGGAACTCGAGCTCCTCAACGGGTACATCGGGAGGGGCGGCAATCTCCTCCTCATGCTCGATCCGGGCAAGCCCCATGGCCTCGGAAACCTCCTCGAGCGGATGGGCGTCATCGCCAGAGATGAAGTGGTGGTCTGGCCCGCCCGCGTGGCCGGTGTCCCCGTGCTGGTGCAAACCATCCCCGCGGAAACGTACGGCAATCACCCCATCGTCTCGCGGTTCAAGAAAATCAACCTTCTCTTCCATAACACCCTCTCGTTTGTCCGCGCGCCGACATCGGGCAAGGAGGGCACCCGCATCACCGAGCTGGTCTTCTCGCCCAGCTCCGCGTGGGGCGAGACCGAAGGGTTGTCGGAGACCGCCAGATTCGACGAGGGGCGCGATCACCGGGGTCCCCTCTGCATGGCCATCGCCGTGGACAGCGGCAGGGTGGGCAACGAGAACGTCGATCTCGCCGGGGCCCGACTGGTCGCCGTCGGATGCTCCGGCATCTTCACCAACGACGGCCTTCTCCGCTCGCCCCTCGCCGCCGATCTCGCCCGCAATGCGATAAATTGGATGGTCCGGCAGGATCAACTCATCGGCATCGCGCCCAAACAGCCCAGGCGAAACAGCTACTCCCTGTCAGTCGCGCAATTGGCCACCCTCGGGCTGTTGGTGGGCGTGGTCATCCCGGCGAGCATCCTGTTTGTCGGCGCCGCCGCCTGGTTCCAACGGCGCTCCTAAGGAATGCACCAGACAATGAGATGAATCGAGCGACACCCATTCTCCTCGCCCTCCTGTGCGCCCTGCTGGTCGCCTTCATCCTCGTGTTCGAAAGGGACTGGAGTTCCACGGACGAGGCGCACAAGCACGCCGCCAGCCTCTACAAGATCCCGGCCGGAGAGATCGCCTGGATCTCGATAAAGAACCCCCACGACCGCATCTTGCTCAAGAAAACCGACGGGCGCTGGCGCATCGCCGAACCCGTTGAACTCACCGCCGACGGCGAGGCCGTGGATGCGCTGGTCCGCGAACTCCGCAACCTCGAGTTCGCCCGCCAATTCGATGCCCCCGATACGGAGAAAGGGCTCGAGGCCTATGGCCTGACACCGCCCGCCGTCGTGCTGCGGGCCCGCTGGGACGGCGAAGAGATCGAACTCCGCCTCGGCGCCCGCGCCCCGATGGGCGCCAGCGTCTACGCGCAGACCCAAAAGAACGTCCGGCGCGTCTATGCGATCGGGGCCGGCATCCTCGACCTGCTGTCGCGCCCCGCATCCGATTGGCGCAGCCGCAGGCTCGTGGATTTCGAGCCCGAGCGCGTCGAGGAAATCCGCCTCGCAAACCCATCGTCCAAAGTCCGCCTGGAGCACCGCGGCGACCGCTGGCTCCTGAAGAGCCCGCTGAGCGCCCGCGCCTCCGCCCCACGCGTCCGGGCGATCCTGGCCGCCCTCGGCCGCGCGCGGATCGAGCGCTTCGTCTCCGACGATGACAGCCGCCTGCAGGATTTTGGTCTCAAGGAACCACCGGTCTCCGTCCACCTCGAGGTTCGAGATGGCGACGACGCGGAGGTGCAATTCGGCTCCGCCGACCCCGAGCGGCCGGGCGCCACGTTCGCGAGACGACCGGAGTCATCTTCGATCGTCTCGGTCTCGACGAACCTGCTCGGCGTGCTCTCTGCAACCGCCGAGGATCTGAGGGACAGGCGACTGATCCCGGTCGAAGCGGATGCGGTGGAACGGGTCGTCCTGACGCGCGGCGATGTCAGGATGGAGGCGGTCCGCGAGGGCGGCGCCTGGAAGATCGTGCCCCCCGGCGAACTGGAGATGTCCCCGGCCAACAACGAGGCGGTCGCTCGCTTTGTGGAGCGCTGCTGCGACCTGCAGGTCTTGCGCTTCACGGCGGATGCGGTCACCGATCCCACCGCCCTCGGCCTCGACAAGCCGATCGCCCGGCTCGAACTCTGGACGCGGGCGGGCTCCGAACCCGCAGAGGGCAGGCCGGTGGCGGGCGGCCGACGTCTCGATGCCACGCTCATCGTGGCACCCCCGAGAACGAATATTTGCGACTGCGTTGTTGAGCCCGAGCCGTTCGTGGTTGGCATTACCGAAAGCGATCTCGCCCCGCTCAAGGCGGAACCCTGGGAATGGCGCAACAAGTCCGTCTGGCGCCTCAATGGCCAGGTGAGATCTTTCGCCGTCAAGCGCGGGTCCAGCGAATACCGGCTATCGCTCACCCGGTCCAGATGGGACGCCGATCCGCCGGGGACCATCGATCAGGCATCGGCCAATTCCGTCGCCGATCTCCTCGGCAGACTCGAGGCCAAATCGTGGCTCGGTCCAACTCCAGCCGGAAAAATGGACGCCCCGGTGGCGACCTTTACGATCGAGGGCGGTGCCATCCTCCGAGTCTGGCACGAGGATGACCGCTGGATCGGATGGGCCGAGGGCGGCGGTGCCCCAGACCTCTTCTTCGAACTGGCCCGCCCAGAGGCCTCCCTCCTCACCCATCCCATCTCGGAGGCGGATCGATCACCCGAACCCCCTTCCAACAAGCCAGTCGCACCAGACCCCGCGGCACGAGGACCCGCCGAGGTCAAGAAACGTTGATCCAGAGCACCCCTTGCCAGCACGTCCGCGAGCGCCAGCTTTTTATCACCCTTGAACCATGATCGCTTACATGCCGTCGCCTCGGGCCTCGTGCGGACCCTGATCGGTGCCGTCGCGATCATCGCCGCAACCGGCGCGGCGCTGATCCTGGCGTTCCGCATCTGGGGAATCCCCCCCGCCTGGCAATCCCGCCTGCGAGACGAACTCGGCCGCAGGGGCATGCATTTTGATTATGCGAAGCTCTACGTCGATCCCGCCGGCCGCCTCATCATCCGCGACGCCGTCTGGCGGAGCGCCCTGTCCGATGCCGAGACCACCTGCCACGCCGATAGGATCCGGTGCGGTGTCGCCTGGTGGTCGTGGTGGCGAAGGCAGCCATTCCTCCACTCCATCGATTTCTACGGCACCAGCGTCGAGACTCGCCTCGATGCGTCGACCCGGGCCGTCATCCGGGACATCCGGGCCTCGGCTTCGCTGGGGCCCGATGAATTCATCCTCGAGTCCCTGAGCGCCCGACTCCTCAACGTCACCATTGAGGGTGCCGGCAGAATCCCCTGGGCCGCGTTCCGCCATCGCTCGAGCTCGGGGCCGTCGAAACCCCTCGACCTTTCCGGGTTGGCCCCCACATGGCGCCGCGCGGAAGAGCTCGCCTCCGAGATCCATTCGGCAAAACCCATAAAGTTGACCATCTCCTTCAGGGGTTCCCAGGCGATCGATCAGTTTCTTGCAGAGGTCCACCTCAGGGCCCCGACCATGCGTTGGCGCGACATCGCCATCCGAGACGCCCGGGGCGTTGCGACATTCCAGGCAAACGTCCTCAGGATACCGAAACTCGAGATCCGCGTGGCACCCGACACAAGCATCGCGCTGTCCTGCAGAGCCGACCTTGCCGATAAACGGGCCTCGGCCGTCGTCGAATGGTCCGGTGACCCGGGCTGGGCCTATCCCCTGCTTCCAGAACCCGCGAGGAGCGCCACCTCGTCCCTCAAGTTTGGCGCGCGCCCTTCGACGCGGGCCGAGCTGCAGGCCAACTGGGATGGGCCATTATCTGTGCGCACGCTGATCGACGCCGATTGGCGCGATCTCGAATTCGCAGGACGCCGCATCGACCACCTCCAGATCCCGGCCGCATTCGAGGCCGGAAAGGTCTTTATACCCGAGGCCACGATCGAGACCGGCGGCGAGACCGTTGTCGCCCGCGTCCTGCGGGACGCATCCTCAGTAGGCACCCGCGGCACGCTCAGCGGCAAATTCAACCCCGCCCTCGTGCAGCCGCTGCTGCCCACGAACGCACAGCCCTTCTTCAATTCCTGCGAGTTCTCCGAGGGCGTCACCCTGAATCTTGATGCCTCCATGCCTCCCGACGACCCCAAGAAACTGAAAATCGGGGGCAAGGTCGATGTGAGAAACGCCCGCTACAAAGGCATCCTCTTGCGCCAGGTCGCCGCCCTGATGGACCTGGACGGCCGAAAACTCACCCTTCGCAATGTCGTGCTCGCCAAGCCGGAGGGGGAGGGAAGCTGCCCCGAGATGAGCTTTGACCTCGACACGCAACTCCTCGAGATCCAGCAGGCCCAGGGCGCCCTCCACGTGCAAGAAACGGCCCACCTGTTCGGCGGCAATTTTGAAAAGTACTGCCGCCCATACCGGTTCGCCACCCCCCCCCATTTCGATCTGGATGGCCTGATCGATCTCGGGGGAGGCGCGCTCTCCCGGTTCGATCTGCGCGTCCGGGGAAACGGCCTCGATTACCCTTTCCTTGGAGTCGATGTCCCCGCCGGCTCCGTCCGGGCGGCGCTCCGCTTCGAGGGCATGCGCATGAAAATGGAGTCGCTCGACGCCAGCGTTTATGAGGGTGGTCTGGGCATGAGCGGCGACTTCGATTTCACAAGGCGCGACGCCCGGTTCGATCTGGACTTCGACGTGCGCGCCATCGCCTTTGACCGGCTGATGCGCGCGTTCTTCAAAGTCGAGGATGTCTCGGGCTCCCTATCGGGAAAGCTATCCGTGCGCGGCGTAATCGATCAACTTGGGACGCTCAACGGTACGGGCAGGGCGGACATCCGCCAGGGCAACATCCTAAAGATCCCGATCTTCGGCGGCCTATCCGCCCTCATGAGCGTGTTCATACCCAACCTGGGCTATGCCCGCGCCGAGAATGCCGGCTGCGACTTCGTCGTGGAGAATGGCGTTCTGCGGTGGAAGGATCTCGCCCTGAAGAGCACGACCTTCGCCATGATATGCAGCGGCGACTACAGCATGGTGCGCGACCATCTTGACGCCGACGCCCGAGTCAACATGCGCGGCCCCGTCGGCGTGGTGCTGTTCCCGGTGAGCAAGCTCTTTGAGTACCACGGCACAGGGCCCATCAAGAACGTCACATGGGGGGCGAAGATATTGGGCAAATGACGCGTCGCCCCGCGCATAGCCCCCCATTCGCCCCATGACCGATGCCGCGATTTGCATTCACGAGCCGGAACCCATCCGGCGGCTGCCGGACCACCGGGCATGAAAATGTGGGCCGCCTTTGTCAGGCGGCCATGCGGGCACGCGTGGCCGCCTCGCAGAGACGGCTGGCATCTCTTCCTATCGAGCTACGGCGCAAGCAGGAACGACAACTCTGGGGCGTCCGAAAGATACGCATTCCATGCCTCCCGACCGCCGAGCAACCAGAGCCACGCCCCGAGCATGAGGGGCGGACCAAAGGGGATCGCCATGAAGCTTCCCCATTTCCTTCCGGAAGCCCAGAGGAAGACGATTCCGACGACGGCCCCAATCACCGAACCCGCCATGGCGCTGAAAATCCCGCCCTGCCATCCAAGGAACGCGCCGAAACACAACATGAGTTTCACGTCACCGAGCCCCATCGCGTCCTTCTTCAACATCCGCGTGCCCAACCATGCCACCATATATAGCGCCACGCCGCAGATGATCGCCCCGATGACCGCCTCCTTGATCCCTGCGACGGCACCCACCGCCCCGTGCATCCCGGGCAGGGCCGCAGAGAACCCCACTCCGGTCGCAAAACCACCCAGCGTCACGCGGTCCGGAATGATCTGCCATTCGATGTCCGTGCGCATGCCGACCAAGAGCATCCCGGTTAACACCCAGTAGGCCGCCGCGATCGGCAGCCCGTGCCGCACGTACAATAGGGCAAACAGCACACCCCCCATCAATTCAATCACCGGGTACAGGGCGCTGATCCTCCCCCCACAACTCGCGCATCGCCCCCGCAGCCAGAACCAGCTGAAAATCGGGATGTTGTGAAACCACTGGATCCGCGCCCCGCACAAAGGGCAAAAAGACCTCTCATCTGAAAGCCCTATCTCCCGGGGTATCCGGTACGCGCACGCATTGGCAAATGAACCGATGCAGGCGCCGAGCACGAACACGTATGCCGTCATCACTGGATGGCGCGATGCCAGCAGATCCCAGAAATCGTGCATCAACCCGCCGCCCTCCTGAGCGCCCGGCGCATGACCTCCACGGGCGCCGATCGACCAAGCCAGAGTTCCAGCGAAAGAGCCCCCTGATGCAACAACATGGACAGGCCGTTGACCCCGCGCGCGCCCATTTCCGTCGCAGCTTCAAGGAGGGGCGTCCGCGGGGGACTGTAGATCGTGTCGTAGACCAGATGGTGGGGCCGAATGAGGTGCGGCGCCAGCGGCGACGGGTCGCCAGGCCGCATGCCCACCGATGTCGCGTTGACGACCAGATCCACGCCATCCACCTCCCGGGCCAGAACATCCGTATCCAACCGGACCGCCCTCAGGCGCGCCGCCTGTCCCTCCAGTTTATCGCCCAAAAATATGGGTGCGATGTCCCGCGCCAGCGCCTCGGCTCGTGCCTCTGTACGGTTCGCGATCACGATCCGCTCCGCCCGGTCACGCGCCGCCTGCAGCGCAATGGCGCGCCCCGCGCCGCCGGCCCCAAGAATCAACACTTTCAATTCCGACAGCGGTATCCGAAAATCTTCTCGGATGGCCCTGCCGAAGCCGCGCGCGTCGGTGTTGTGCCCCGTGCGACGGCCACCTTCGCCAAAGACAAGGGTATTGGCGACACCGACCTGCCTCGCCTCATCCGACAACTCATCCACCAATCCCACCGCCAATGCCTTGTGCGGCACGGTGAGATTGAGCCCCAGCACACCCGCCTTCTGCAGGATGTCCAGCGCCCCTCGCAAATCCTCCGGCCTGACCTCGAACGCCAGATAGTCGGCATCAATCCCAAGGGCGGACATCGCCGCGGCGTGCATCGGCGGAGATAAGGTGTGCGCCACCGGCCAACCCACGACGCCGTACGTCGGTCGCACGGGCCGCCAGCCCTCCAGTTTCTCAAAACGAATCACATCCATGCTCCTGTCCTCAGCCACGGCAACGCATCTTTTAGCCCGCCTTTCCCTCAAACTCCAAGTGAGAACCGATCTGCCATCCGCCGCGCAAAACGCATCCCGCCACAGGGACTCGCCCCATTGACTCAATCGCGCCGCCTCATGCTCGCGGGCAAGATCCCCAGATCGGTCCGATACTTGGCGATCGTCCGCCGGGCGATCGGCAACCCCCGCCCTTCAAATATCTTGACGATCTGTTCGTCGGAGAACGGGTGCGCCCTGTCCTCGCCATCTATGATCTGCTGGAGGGCCTCCTTGACGCTCTTGTTCGAGAGGCTCTCCCCACCCGAGATCCTGTAGCCCGGCGCGAAAAAGAACTTCAGCTCAAACACTCCCCAGGGTGTCTGCGCGTACTTGTTCGCGATCGCCCGGCTCACGGTGGTCTCATGGACGCCGACGGCCTCCGCCACTTGGGCCAGCGTCATCGGTTTGAGGCGCGACACGCCCTCGTTCAGGAAATCCGTCTGCCGCCTGACGATCTCCTCCGCGATCCGCCGGATGGTGTCCTGCCTCTGCCGGATCGCGTGAATGAACGATTTCCCAGAGCGGATCCGATCGCGAAGATAGCGCCTGAGGTCGTCCCGCCCCCCGCTGGATGCCAGCATCTCCTTATACTCGTTGCTGATGCGCAAGCGGGGCAGGCAATCCTCGTTCACCGCCACCCGCCACTCCCCGTCCTCGCCTCTCGTTACAAAAACCTCGGGCACCACGATGTCCGAGCGATTCTCGGGCAGAAAGGCCCTGCCCGGTTTCGGGACCAAGGTTGCGATGAACTCGGCCGCGGCAACGACCCGGCGCACGCCCTCGCCACACGCGCGAGCGATCTGGTCAAACCGCCTGCGCCCGAGGTCTTCGAGGTGATCCCGCACGATGGACGACTCCAGCGCCTCCCCCTTGCCTAATCGCTCCAACTGGATCAGCAGGCACTCGCGAAGGTCCCGCGCCCCCACGCCAACGGGATCGAACGACCTCACCAGCGCAAGCGCCCGTGCCACCGTCTCCGGCGGTTGCGCGCAGCCCGCCGCTATCTCTTCGTCCGTGGCTCGCAGGAATCCGTCCTCGTCGATATCCCCGATGATCTCCAACCCCGCCCGCAACACGCCGAGATCCGTCGTCGCGAACCTCAGTTGCTCCTCCAGATGATCCGCAAGGGATCGCGCCTCGACAACGGAGTCAAAGAAGAACTGGCGTTTCTCCTCGTCCTCCGCGGTCGCCCGGGGTCCAGATCTCTCCCTGAAAAAATATGCCCGCGTGTCCTCGTCCATCTCCCGGAGCTGGGCGATCTTGGCATCGAGAAACGCATCGTCCCCATCGCCCGCGGGTTCTGGGGCCGTCTCCGGCGGCTCCTCCAAGACCGGATTCTCGCTCAACTCTTTCTGCACGAGCGACCGGAGCTCCATCGCGGGCGCCTGCAGCATAGCAAGCGCCTGCTGCATCTGCGCCGTGAAAACCTGCGCCTGCTGTAGGGACTGAGACTGTGTGAACCTCAAGGGCACCCTGTACCATGTTGCCACGCTCCAATCCGCAAGCAAGAGCCATGCCAAGATGCCCCCTTGCCCCCTTCCGCCATCGCCCCTACAAATCGGCCCATGCTGCGGTTCACTATCCTGGGCAGCGGGAGTTCGGGAAACTGCGCCCTCGTCGAATCGGGCGAGACCCGACTCTTGATCGATGCCGGTTTCAGCGCCCGCCAAATCGCGCGGCGGCTGCAGCCCATGGGGCTTGGTCTTAAGGACCTCCACGGCATTCTCCTGACCCACGAGCACTCCGACCACACCGCGGGACTGCGCGTCCTGTGCGGCTCGCACCAACTCCCCCTCTACTGCAATCGCCCCACCGCCGACTGCCTCCGCCATGCCCTCCCGAAATTCGACCAATGGCGACTGTTTGTCACGGGCGACCGCCTTTCCGTCGGCGACCTCGTGGTCGAGACATTCCCCATCCCACACGACGCCAGTGACCCGGTCGGCTTCGTCGTCGAACACGGCACCGCCCGCCTCGGGCTCCTGACGGACCTCGGCCATGCGACCGAACTCGTCATCGAGCGCGTCCGGAACTGCCAGACGCTTCTCTTGGAGGCCAACCACGATCTGGCCCTCCTCCAGAGCAATTCTCGGCGCCCGTGGTCCGTGAAACAGCGCATCCTCTCGCGCCATGGCCACCTCTCCAATGAGGGAGCCGCCGGCCTCGTCCGACGAGTGATCCACGAGAATCTCTCTCACCTTTTTCTTGGCCATCTCAGCGCCGACTGCAACACACCGGCTCTCGCCCTTGGCGCGATCGGTGCCGTCATCGACGAACTTGGCTTCCGCGACCGGATCCACCTGTCCGCCGCCAGCCAAGATCGGCCGACAGAACGCGTCGTCGTTGGGTCTGCTGCGACCTGAAGCGACAGGGTGCGATCGATTCGGCTCTTGAAGAATAATCGAGTCGCATCATCTTTCCGCGATGACCAGACAGGCATTCAAATTCATCTCGGCCATCGCGGCCGCGGGCATCACTTGCCTCGCTGCCCACACCCATGCGGAGGGAAATAAAATGATCCGGCCCCCCAAGACGGAAAAGGCGACCCTCGGCGGCGGTTGCTTCTGGTGCGTGGAGGCGGTGCTCGAACGAATCCCGGGCGTGATCTCCGTCGTCTCGGGTTACGCCGGCGGGAGCACCCAAAACCCCACCTACCAACAGGTCTGCGCCGGTGACACCGGCCACGCCGAGGTCGTCCAGATCGAGTTCGACCCATCCCGGATCACCTACGAACAACTGCTCAAGGCCTTCTGGAAAGCGCACGACCCCACCACGCCAAACCGTCAAGGCGCCGATGCCGGCACACAGTATCGCTCCATCATCCTCTACCACGATGAGGCCCAGCGCATCGCAGCCGAAAAGTCCAAGGCCGCCGCCGCGGCTGACTTCGCGGACCCGATCGTCACCGAAATCAAGCCGCTGGAGAAATTCTATCCCGCCGAAGACTACCATCAGGACTATTTTTCGAAAAACCCCAACGCCCCCTACTGCGTCCACGTCATTAAGCCCAAGCTCGAGAAGGCCAAACCGTAGGGTGCCCCTGACCCAGACCACGCGGGGGATGCGGCCGGCATCCCCGAGTTGAAATTTAATCCAGGGCGGTCGACCCTGCCCGCCCGTTGTTCCCCAGAGCGGGGCAGGGTCCGGCGCGCCCAGATCATCCATTCCACTAGCCAGAAACGTCCACGCGCCGGACTATCCAGGGTGAAACTTCTGGGGGCGGGGCCGTTATGGACTGCGGTGGCAGAGCGAAGCGGCGGCACCGCTTTTGCCCCCGGCGGAGCCGAAGCCGACGGTCCCGGCTCGCGCTTCGCGCGCCGCCAAAGCGGTGGCGCCGTCCGGCAACCGCCGGACTCTGCCACCGCAGTCCAAAGCCCTCCCGGCCCGGATCCTGGGTCGGGGCATGAGCCGCGCCCGCGAACCGCGCCCGAAGTTTCTGGCTAGGCGCACGTCCCGCTGCCACTCTGCCCAGGCTTCTCCGCCTTGATGGCGCCAAGAAACTCCCCAAAGAACGGTAGCCCACCCAGCGCCGGCAGAAGATATCGTGCGGTGCACAGCAACCCCAGCGCCGCGGCGACCGGCGCCGCAAAATATGGCCGATAGAACCAGATGAGCGCCGCGTCCCGCGTGCCAACGCCGGCAAAGGTCAGGGGCAACAGTCCCGCCAAAATCGCCAGCGGCGAGAGCGCCAGATTCGCGAGAAATGGCGTCCACGCCCGCAGCGCCAAAATAAAGAACCAGATCTGGAGCAAATGCAGAAACCAGATGAGCACCGACATCCCCGACACGGCCATCAACCGCCACATGTCGCCCCAGAAATAGCTGTGCATCTCATCCCAGGACTCGTGCATCCGCACCACCTTCGCGCCCATCTTGCCGGGGGCGACAACCCGGGCGATCCGGAAGAACAAACCCGCAAACCCTTTCGACCCCAGCAGCAGCAGCCCGACAATTAGGCCCCCTCCCACCGCGGCCGTCATCGACCAGAAAAGCCAGTCTTTCTCCGGGTAAAGCGCCAGCCCAAATACACACCAGAGCAGCAGCGATAGCATGTCGCATGACTTCTCGAACACCACCAGCGCCAACGATAGGGTCCCGCTCAAGTGCCCCCGCCGCTGCATGAAATATGCCTTCGCGATGTCCCCCATCTTCGAGGGCAGCACCATGTTGAGCGTGCTCGCCGCAAGGATCAGTTTGTTCGCCTCCCCGAGCCCCAGCCGACGCCCGGCCGGCATCAGCCACTCCAGCCGCCATGAGGTCAGGAGCGTCAGCGGCACCACCATCCCCAGGCTCACCGACATCCACACCGCATCACAGCCCGCGAATACCCCCCATAGCCGCCGGGCGTCGATCTTCCAATAGATCAACGCCAGGATCCCCAGGCTCACCAGGATCGAAATCAGCCGTTTCACCCCGCCTAGTTGCCCGCACCCGACCCCGAACGCAAGCGCGTAGCGATGGCCAAGAAACCCGTGTTCGCCGCCCCACGCCCGAGGGGAGAAACGTCCGCTAACCAATTCGGCTTATCCGCAATTCGGGCCAGTATTCTCCCGTGTTTCCGCTCCGTGACGACAACCCGACGCTGCACGCCTCCATCGCGACGGTCGCACTCGTGGCCATCAACGCTTTCGTCTGGATATTCGTTCAGGGCCTGGGATCCGACCCGCAGCTGACGGCCTCGGTCTGGCGCTTCGGACTGATACCCGGAGAATTGCTGGGGCTGATTCCCGGCGGCACGAGCGTGCCCATCGGCAAGCACGCGATGGCCATTCTCGATGGCGTCCCGAACTGGTGGAGCGTGATCACATCCATGTTCATGCACGGTGGCTGGATGCACATCATCGGCAAAATGTGGTTCCTGCTCGTGTTCGGCGACAACGTCGAGGACGCCATGGGACCTGTGCGGTTTACGATCTTCTATCTGCTCTGCGGTGTCGCGGCCGCAGCTGCCCAGACGATCTCGGGGCCCGGCAGTGTCATGCCGATGGTGGGTGCTTCAGGCGCGATTGGTGGCGTCATGGGCGCGTACCTTCGGCTCTATCCCACGGCGCCAGTCCACATGCTGGTCTTCCTCGGTTTCTACGTCACCCGCGTCGCGGTCCCCGCCTTCTTCATGCTCGGATACTGGTTCCTCCTCCAGATCGTCTCTGGCGCCGTCGATCGGGGCACCGGCGGCGTGGCCTTCTGGGCGCACGTCGGGGGCTTCCTCGCCGGTCTCCTGCTCGTCGGCCCCCTCTGCAATTCCGCGCGCCTCGCGGCCCATCGCGCCCATCTCGGCCGAATCGGGGGCCGGGTCCAATGGGACTGAGGTGGGTCCGCCCTCCCTTCCGCATGCGGGCGCAATGCCGAGTCGCGCATGGTCACAGATCCCAAAAATCGCCCCCACTGCCGGGTTGCAGACACCAAGCCCAGCGGCCACACTGAAAGGGCATTATGGAACTCGGCGCTAATCGCTTTCTCTCTTTCTTCGGGGAATCCACCCGCCGCTTGCTCGAGTCGCGGGCGCAGATCCGCGATCTGCCGGATGGCACGCTCCTGTTTGAAGAGGGCGCACCATCGGACTGCGTGTACCTCGTCTTGGAGGGCGAGATCGCGCTATTCAAACGCCCGAGCGCCGAGCGCGAACAACTCCTCGCCAAGGTCGGGCCCGGCGACTATTTCGGCGAGGTCGGCATCCTGGACGATGCGGGACGGAGCACCGGAGCGCGCGCGGCGGGCACCACCCGCGTCGCGGTCGTCCCCCGCGACGCTGTCCAGGAGGCCCTGCACGCCGAACCACCGCAGGTCACGATCCACCTGTTTCGCCGCATCCTGGAATACCTCCGCACCACCAACGACCGATTTATCGGGGCGGTCGTCCGCAAGGAGAAGATGCAATTCATCGGAGAGATGGCCGGCGCCATCATCCATGACTTCAAGAGCCCGATGACGGGCATCCTCATGGCCTCGCAATTCATCGCCAAACAGGTCGATGACCCCCAGGTCCGCCGCTGGTGCGAGCTGATCGAACAGCAGATCAACCGGATGATCGCAATGGCCCAAGAGTTGCTCGACTATTCGCGCGGTTCGCCCTCGCTCGACCGGAAACCCACCCGCGTCTCCGACCTGATCGCCAGCTTCGAATCGCTCAACGGCGATTTCATCAGCAAGTCTGGGGCCATGCTCCGCACGATCCCCATCGAGGCGGAAATCAAGATCGACAGCGGCCGCATGCTCCGCGTTCTCCAGAACCTCGTCGGAAATGCCGTCGACGCATTCGCGGACAAGACGGGTGGCATCGTCGAAATCATCTGCCAGTCTGCCGAGGGCGGGGTCTGGATCATGGTCCGCGATAATGGGCCCGGCATCCCCGAAAAGATCCGGGAGCATCTCTTTGAACCCTTCATCACCCACGGCAAAGCCCACGGCACAGGCCTGGGCACCGCCATCGCCAAAAGCATCGTCGAGGCACACGGCGGCCAGCTCTCCTTCCAGACGGAAACCGGGAAAGGGACCATTTTCTATATCTGGCTGCCCGGGGCAGCCTGATGATCACATCCAAGAATCTCGGGCCCTCATGGTCCGCCCCCCAAAAAAAGAACATCCACTCCCATGCTGCTCGAAATCCCCGACGGCAATTTCGCCGGCTACATTTTCGATTGCGATGGCACGCTCGCCGATTCGATGCCCCTTCACTTCCGGGCTTGGTGCAACGCCCTCGCCTCGGCCGGGGCCACGTTTCGCCTCGAAGAGGATTTCTTCTACAGTCTCGGGGGCACGCCGACCCGAAAGATCGTCGGCCACATCAACGAACGCTACCGCGCATCCCTGGAACCTGAGGCGACTGCGCTGCGGAAAGAGCGCCTCTATCTCGACTACCTCCCCGAGGTCGAACCCATTCGGGAAGTCGTCGACTTCGCCCGCCGCGTCGCGGCCACACGGCCGGTCTGCGTGGCGTCAGGCGGTTCCCATCATGTCGTGCGAAAGACGCTGGAATGCATCGGCGTCAACGACCTGTTCTCCACCCTCATCACCCCGGAGATGGTCGCCCGCGGCAAGCCATACCCCGACATGTTCCTGCTTGCCGCAGACATGATGCGCGTTGAACCCGCCCGTTGTCTCGTGCTCGACGATGGCCCCGTCGGCATGCTTGCCGCCGAGGCCGCCGGCATGAAGTTCGTGCGCGTCCCGCAGCCGACGCGGAAATAGCAACCGTCAGATTATTTGGACCGTTCCGCCTTGCTCTTGCGGCGCATGTCGGCGCTGTGCGCGCGCTTGTAAGTCTGGATATCCTTGAATCGGCCCTTGGCGTCGCGCACGGCGTAGAGCTTCTTGCCGGAACTGCTGCGGTGTGTCGTCCTTCTTGCGGGCATGGTGCCTCCAGGTTCTCTTTCCGCCGGCGGCGCGATGTCCAAACGTGGAATGCTGCCTCAACGATCTCACCACGCCCGGCGTCTGATAGAAGAAAGCACGCCGTGGTCCCACCGTCAACATGCCCGTCGCCCCAATGTGCCCCCGCGCCATGAACTGGGGCGAACTCGAAGGCTTGACAACGGCACGCCCCTAAATCGAACCTCGCCGCATCGCACAGATGCACGCACGAGAAACCATGGCAGGCCAGGCGCCCGGCCAATCCCGATCCGCGCCCACGAGCTCACTCCTGCGCCTGACCTTCCTGGCGGCGTCCGTCCTCCTGACCGAGACGGTCTTCTTTCACTTGCTCCAATATGTGCGCGACTACTTCGCCGCGACGCTGGTCATCAGCATCGCCGTCCTGGGCATTGGCCTCTCGGCGATCGCCGCCCGCCGACTACCACTGCCGACGGAACGTATATTCGCGTTCTCCTGCCTGCTGGGTTCGATTGCCCTGTTGGGCTCGTTCGCGTCCCTCGCCTGGCACCCCTCCCTGTGGGTGCTCGGTCCGGTCCTTGGAATCGCCTTCTTCGCTCCCGTCGTCTACATCGCCCGGGCCTTCGCCGAGACCCCCGGCAGGCAGGCCTATTTCTTCGACATGCTCGGCGCCGGGTCGGGGGTGTTTCTCGCGGAATTTCTCTACCGTCATCTGGCGTCCGAGGCGATCGTGTTGCTCCTGGCCACGGTCTTGTCCCTGGCTGGCTTCATCGCCCTGGCGCGCCAGCTCCCTGCAGCGGGCCGTCTTGCGCCCGGACTGGCGCTGGCGCTGCTTTGGACCTCCTCCCTCGGCCTGTACCTCCAGCTCGGACACGATCGGTTCAACCTCTTCCGGATCATCCGGCCCAACCCCAGACTCCACGATCCACAGAAATGCTTCGTCCTCTATCGCAAGGAATCCCTCGCGGCAACCTATGACTCTCTGGTGGGTCGTATCGATGTCGTCCGGCGCGATGGGGACTATGGCGTAAGCTACAACGGCGATCCGAACGATCACTTCGCGGATGACCCCTCGCTCACCTACGACTACTATCGCGCGCAGGGCATCACCGAACCCACCGATGATGTCCGCGTCCCCTATGGAGTCGTTGACAAGCCAATGGTATTCGTTCTCGGTTCTTCCGCGCAGGGCATCATCAAGACCGTCAAGGAGATCACGCCCCTTGACCACATCTTCGCGGTGGAGATCAACCCGGGCATCCTCCGCTGCATGGGTCGGGACTTCTTCGAACAGAGCGGCCGGGCGTACGAGGGCCTGAATCCCCGCGAGGCCAATGGCCTGTCGGTGCTGCGCTCGGCGTCCAATAGGTTCGACATGATCACCCTCATTAACACCCACTCGACACGGAGCATTTCCCACCAGGGTGCCCCCGATTACCTCCACACCATCGAGAGTTACGGGACCTACTTCGACCGCCTCACGGATCGTGGATACATCGTCATCGAAGAGCGGCTAATGAATCGCGATGGCATCCTGGGATTCTACCGGATGATCAATACGCTATGGCGCGCGCTGCAACAGAGGGGGTCGCCGGACCCCTCGGCCCACTTCGTCATCTGGGAGTGGATGGGGGCGGGCATGGAGAACTTCGAACCCCATCACATGCGCGCCTACGTGAGCATGCTGGTCACCCGTGAGCCGATCCGCGGCGAATTCGCCTCGGCCCTCCGTCCCGCCGTGGACAGGGTCATCGGACGGACCCGCGGCCCCACGCGCCTCTCCTTCCAGAAGGGCCGCGGCGCAACCGAACAGTACGCACAACTTTTCCAGATGATCGAATCCGGCGATTTCTCCCCCTTGGCCGCGGAGGCTTTCGACGACTCCCTCCTGACCAATGAACGGCCCTTCCCCTCCGTGAGCCGCCGCCGCACACCCCGGCTCGATCACATGATCACGGTCGCCGGCGCCCTCACCCTCTCCGTGGGGATGCTACTCGGAATGGCCACCCTCCGCGGGCCCGGCACCACGCACCGTGACGGGCTCGTCGCGTTCAACGTGCTCATTGGACTCGGGTATTTCCTGATCGAGATACTCATATTGCTCACGTACCAGAACGTGTTCATCTCACCGTCAGCCTCCCTCGTGTACGTCCTCGGGCTGCTGCTGGTCAGTTCTGCGATTGGCGGATTGCTTGCCACCCAATGGGACATTCGCGCCGTCACCGCTGGGCTTTGCGCGATGTGCCTGGTCGCCCTCGCCGCCCCAGCACCGCTGATCTCCTCCGGCGCACCCCCATGGCTAGTGAAGGCCGCCGCGATTGGATGCATCTTTATGACCGGCGCTTTGATGGGTGTCTATTTCCCACGAGGACTGGCGCTGGCCCGATCGGTCGGCGCAGGAGACTGGATCCCGCACCTCTTCGCGCTCAATGGCATCGCGGGTTCGTTCGCCGTGGTCCTGGCCCTCTATCTGGGCGTCAAGGTCGGTTATCGTTGGACCTCGGCGCTCGCCCTCGCCTGCTACGTCGCCGCGGCCATCGTCGTCCTGGCCATCGAACACGCAATGAGCAGGGGCACGCCTTCGGAAATCGACGGCCCGACGGCTGTGAAATAGCGGATTGGCGCCCGTGTCGGCCAAGGTCGCGCCAAAGAATCATCCCGATGATGCCTGGGGATCCCGATGAAAGTCGGTGGTGTCAGGGACCCTGCCCACCGGAGCCCGCCAGACCCCTGGCCTCAGGCCCCGAGGCCGAATTTCTCGTGCACCGCACGGACCCCCAGCTCCGCATTCGCCTCGTCCACGATCACCGAGATCTTGATCTCCGAAGTCGAGATCATCTGGATGTTCAGGCCCGCCGCCGCCAGCGCGTCAAACATCCCGGCGGCCACGCCCCCGTGCGATCGCATCCCGATGCCCACGACGGAGATCTTCGCGATGCCCTCCCGCGCGGAGAAACCCGATGCCCCCACGTCACACACGAGGGGCTCAACCGCCGCGCGCGCCTTCGCCAATTCGTCGCGGTTCACCGTGAACGATATGTCCGTGACGCCGGAGGCGCTCACGTTCTGGACGATCATGTCCACGTTCACGTTCGCGCTTGCCAGCGCGCCAAAGAGTTTCGCCGCCACGCCTGGGCGATCCGGCACCCCCGCCACCGTGACTTTAGCCTGGTTGCGGTCAAGGCTCACGCCCCGCACCACGACCTGCTCCATGCTGTCGTCCTCTCCCCTGACAATCGTCCCAGGATTCTCGTTCATGCTCGACCTCACCTCAAATCTCACACCGTACTTGTTCGCGAACTCCACGCTGCGGGCCTGCATCACCTTGGACCCCGCGCTCGCCATCTCCAGCATCTCCTCGTAGCTCAGTTCCGGGATCTTGACCGCCGACGGAACGATCCGCGGATCGGTCGTGTACACCCCGTCCACGTCCGTGTAGATCTGGCAACCGTCGGCGCGCAGCGCATGCGCGATCGCGATCGCGCTCAGGTCAGAGCCGCCGCGTCCCAGCGTCGTCACGCGCCCGTCCTCCGTCTGTCCCTGAAAACCCGCCACGATGACCACGTCGCCCCGCCCCAGGCAGCGCTGCATCTCCGCGACGCGCTCGGGCCGGAACTGCCGGATGCGCGCCTTGGTATGCGCGTCGTCCGTGATGATGCCGGCCTGCGCGCCCGTGAATGAAACCGCCGAAACCCCGATGTCGTGCAGCGCCATGGCCAGCAGCGCGATCGTCTCCTGCTCACCAATCGCCAGCAGGACGTCCAGTTCCCTCTCGGAAGGCTGTTCCTTGACCGCCTTGGCCCGGGCGATCAACTCGTTGGTCACGCCAGATCGCGCCGACACCACCACGGCCAACCGGTTGCCCTGGGCCCGCCACCGCGCCACGCGGGCCGCCACGTTCTTGATGCGCGCAACATCCCCGACCGAAGTGCCCCCGTATTTTTGGACGATCAGCGCCATCCGAATTCCCCGACTCCTCAGGCGCGGGCGGTCCCGATCAGGCACTCGGCGATCTGCACCGCGTTCCATGCGGCACCTTTCAGCAACTGATCGCCCGAGATGAACATCGCCAGCCCCCTCGGATTGCCGGGCTCCTGCCGGATCCTGCCAACCAGCACATCCAACTCGCCGCTCGCCTCCACAGGCATCGGAAAACGGTTCGCCGACGCGTCGTCCACCAGCCTCACGCCGGGGGCCGATTCCAGAATCTCGCGCGCCTCCTCGGGCCGCATCGGCCGCTCCAACTCCAGCAGGACAGACTCGGAATGCGCCCGGAACACGGGCACCCGGATGCACGTGGGCACGACGACCATCTCTGGCGCGTGAAACATCTTCCGCGTCTCCTCGACCATCTTGTTCTCTTCTTCGTTGTACCCGTTTTCCGCGATCCTCGTGTTGTGGCTGAAGAGGTTGAATGCGATCTGGTGGGGGAAGGCCTCGGGCTTCGCCTGCCGCCCCTCGAGCACGTCACGGCTCTGCGACTCCAGCTCGGCCATGGCCCGGGCCCCGGCACCGCTCGCCGACTGGTACGTGGAAACCACGACGCGCCTGATGCCCGCCGCCCGATGAATCGGCCAAATCCCGACGCACAGGATCGCCGCGGAACAATTGGGGTTCGCAATCAGACCCTTGTGCTCCGCCAGGTCTCCAGCGTTCACCTCCGGCACCACCAGCGGCACCGATGTGTCCATCCGAAAGGCCGACGAATTGTCGATGACCACGGCGCCCGCGCGAACGGCCGCTGGCGCATACTGCCGCGACCGGGTCGCGCCCGCGCTGAAAAACGCGAAGTCAACCCCCGCGAACGCGTCGTCCCGCAAAAGCCCGACGGGGACCTTCTCCCCACGGAACTCCACGGTCCGCCCCACGGACCGCTCGGACGCCAACGCCGTGAGTTTCCCCGCCGGAAACCGTCGTCGCTCCATGACGCGCAGCAGCTCCTGGCCCACGGCACCCGTGGCCCCTGCTATCGCAATGTGGTATGACCTGCTCATCGCAAAGAAAAATGAGTGTAGCCACGTTCGCCGAAGGTGCAATTCGATTCGGCCAACTCTCATCCCGGCCATGGCGCCAATCAACCGAGACGCTATATTCACCCCATGCAGGACATCCGCCTTCGCGTGAGCATCCCAGACCAGACGCTTGAGTTCTGGGAGGGCGATACCCTGGTCAAGGCATATCCCATCTCGACGTCAAAATTCGGCGTTGGCACCCAGCCCGGCAGCCTGTGCACCCCCCCGGGCCGCCTGCGCGTCGCCCGCAAAATCGGATCCGACCTCCCCAAGGGCGCCGTCCTTAAAGAACGGCAGTGGACCGGATCCGTCTGGTCCCTGGAGGACCCCTATCAGGAAGAGGCCGACCTGATACTCACCCGCATCCTATGGCTCGAGGGGCTGGACCCCGAAAACACCAATACGCTTGACCGCTACATCTACATCCATGGCACCAACCAAGAACACCTTATCGGCCAACCCGCGTCCCACGGCTGCGTCCGCATGAGCAATAGCGACATCGCCGAACTCTTCGACCGCGTGCCAGAAGGCACCGAGGTCACCATCGCCACGGCCTAGCTCGAGAATCTCCGTAGCCGAGAGGCAGGCGATCCTGCCCGCCGCCGGAAGGCGGGCGTCCGGGGCATGGGATCTGCCCTGGAACTTCGGCAGCGCCCCCTCACCCCGCATAGCCCGCGACGCGATTGAGCCACCCTTTCAGCCAGCGTGCCTCATTCCGCTCTGGTGGAGAATTGCGCACCCGGCGCTCCAGCATCGCGCGGGCCGAAGCCACAAAAGCGCGCCGCGCATCGCCTTGATCGGACATGTTCTCGAGCACCTGGAGCAACCCCCAACCCTGCCCCTTGTACCTCTCCTTCGGGTTGGTGCCCTCGCCCTTGAAATTCACGTAGTCCACAAGCGCGTATGCCCCGCCCGGCGCGTTCGCCACACGGTAGAAACCAGACCGCACCCGCGCGCGGGACCCCCCATCGCATTCCTCCAGCATCTTCGGCAGCGCACGCTCCAGCCGCAGCACTAGATACCGCGCCTGCTCCGCCACGGTCGCGGCAAGAAACTCTCGCATCTCGCGCATCCGCTGCCCCCCGAAATCCTTAAGGAACGCCCCCCTGTCAGACCACGGGCAATCAATGTCTGGCGCCCCGGCAAAAACCCGTGGCAGCGCCACCCCCCTCCCCTTCAAAAATGCCAATAGCGCCGGAAAACTCTCTTCAAATGGCCCCTCTTCTCCGGACGGATACCAGATGAAGTGCCCAATGCCCATGGAAGCGAATTGCTCCCCGGAATTCCAACTCGTAAGGCCGTCTATCGTCCCGGCGCACTCATTCTGCCACACGCGCCGGCCAATCCGCATCGCCTCCTCATCCGCAAGTCGGATTGTCGGATTGTCCTGCCCGGCACCGCACGCGATGCCGTATCCCAAACAGATGGTCACCTGAAAAGCCTTCCTCAACATGCCCCCAAAAATAACCCGATTCCGCGCCACGTCACGCCCCATAGAGTGCGGATCACCCCCCGTCACAACGGCTTGCCCCTATCCGCCTGTGGGCATATGCTGCGGATTCAGAAGATGAGCTCCGGCGAACAGAAACGCCCCACCCATGCCCTGCTGGCTCCCGGCAGCAGGCTCAGCCATTACAGCATCATGGAGCATATCGCCACCGGAGGAATGGGCTCCGTCTATAAGGCCTTCGAACCCGCCCTGCAGCGCCACGTCGCCATCAAGGTGCTTCGGCCCGATTTCGCGCTGAACGAGGAATACAGCCAGATGTTCGAGGATGAGGCCCGTGCCATCGCCGCCCTCCGCCATCCCCACATCGTGCCCATCTACTACATCGGCCGCGAGAATGGCATCATCTTTTTCGCCATGCCCCTGATCGAGGGCTCCGACTGCCAAGAACTCCTCAACGCGCATGGCCGGTTCCCACACGATTACGTCCTGCAGATCACCCTCCAGGCCGTCGATGCCCTCTCCGATGCCTGGAAGCGCCACATCGTCCATCGCGATATCAAGCCCTCCAACTTCATGATCGAGCGCGAGTCCGGCCGCCTCCTGCTCACCGACTTCGGCCTGGCCAAGTGCCTCGATTTTGCCAGCGGAGACGACAAGGCGGCCGGATGGGGTTCGCCCGGCTATGTCTCACCCGAACAGATCAGGCGACAGCCCACCGACTTCCGCAGCGACATGTACTCCCTCGGCGCCACCGTCTTCCACCTCATGGTCGGCGCCACCCCTTACGAGAGCACCAAGACATCCGACGAACTCCGCGGCCACCTCGACCGGCCCTTCCCCTACGAGCTCGCCGTCGAACGCCACCTCCCGCCCGGCTGGATCGCCGTGCTCGAACGGATGCTGAAGAAGAAACCCGAGGAGCGCTACGCCAGCTACGACGAATTGCGCGACGCCCTAAACAACATGGGCGAAATCACGGAATACCGCCCGTCCGAGCAAATCAGCGTCCTGCCGGCCGCCCAGCGCCCCGAATGGGTTCCCGAGAGGCTCAACGGCCTGGTCGTCACGGAAACCCGCGAATTGCTCCGATTCTCCAAGGATTTTACGACCCAGGTCACGCCCCAGCACATCCAAAAGGCCCTCTCCCTGCCCACCCTCGACCCATGGACCGAACAGTTGCGCGAGATATCCGAACGCCAGCGGGGCTCCCTGCGGGACCTGGCCGAGTTCGCCTCAGAGGTCCCCGAATTCGGCGATTTCATGGTGCGGCTTGGCTCCAGTGGTTGGTTTGGATCGGACACGGAGATCAACGGGATCGAGGACGCCGTCGATTGCATAGGCCTCGACCTGTCCGCAACCCTGGCCCTGATCACCCTCTATGTCCGCGAATCCACCGGGATCGGCAAACACTTCGACTGGCGCATGCTCTGGCAGCACTCCGTCACCGTCGGATTGCTCGCCGACAGGCTCACGGAGTATTTCGGCCTTCAGCAGACCGGATTTGAGCTCCAGGCGGGATTCCTACACGACATCGGCAAAGTCGTGCTCGGCGACATAGTCCCCATGTCGGTTATCGCCACCATGCGCAAGTCATTCGACGACCGCCGCGACCTTCGCGAATGCGAGAAGGAATCCATGCACATGGATCACTCGGCGGCCGGGATCGTCTGGGGGGCCAAGGCGCGATTCTCATCGGCGGTCATCGAGACCATCGCCACGCACCACGAGCCTGAAGAGGCCCACAGGTTCCCTTCCCTCGTGGCCGCAGTCAGCCTCGCCAACCACCTCGCGAAACGCTTCGGCATGGGCTACAGCGGCAATGGGGTGCTCGACACGCCACACCTCGAACACCAGCCCGGTCTCCAAATCCTCGTCAACTTGAGCCGCGCCGACCTAGATGTGGCCAGCTTCCGGGAAAACCTCGTCTCCCAGGTCCCCCATTTCCCAATAATGTGAGCCTCCTGATCCGGACGTGCCGGATCGCCCGCCTCAATCTTTCTCGGCGGGTTTATCGCACTGACAAGCGCACGCGCGGCGCCTCACCGCATACCACGTGAGCCCGATCGCGGCAATCATGCCAAGGGCCTTGAACCAGATATTCAGCGACGTCATGGACAAAACCCAGATGGCCAAGATAGACGCTGTGATGACGATCGTATTACGAGTTTTCATAGAAGGAGATACAACAATTTAATCACCCGGCGGCCTTTGGCAACCTTATCGCGCATTAAATATTCTTGGGCCCACCCCCCTCGTCGATCAGCCGCCAAAATGCGGCGTTGCCCTGTAGCGCCTCATCCTCGCCCACAGGCAGATTCGCCCGGAAGAGAAAGTCTTGAAGCGTGTTCCGGTGCAGCACCCGTCGCACGACCACCCCCACATTGGTCTTCTGGAAATAGATCCTATAGTCGCGCGTCCTGAACCGGTGGAACGTCTCGCTCCCGCGCCGCAAGACCCCAAATTTCTCCCCCGAGGATCCCGCATTCAAGTCCTCGGGCATCACCTGAAACTCGCTCATGATCTCGAGCTGCAGTGCCTTGGGCAGACGTGCCATCTCCGCGGCGCTCAAATCGCTGAAAATTATCTGGAACACGGTTTCTCCAATTTCATCCATCCTACCCTGATCGTTCGCGGGACACAAGAGACTCCGTCGCCAGAGAATCCCGCTGTCCTGCCACTTGACAGGCCGCCACCGCCCGCATCAACCTCCACGCTCGACATGACCACCCGTTCCGTCGGACAGCTGCTGACGATGGGCCTCCCGGGGCCCGAGCCCGATCCTGGGCTGCGCTCGTTCATCCGTGCCACCCAACCCGGGGGCTTCATTCTCTTTGGCCGCAACATCGAGACACCCGCCCAGCTTCGCCACCTGACAGATGAACTTCGCTCCCTCTGCGATATCCCCCCGATCATCACCATCGACCAGGAGGGGGGCCGGGTATCCCGGCTGAACAACATCGCAGAATGTCCCCCAAGCGCCGACGAATTGCGCCGGACCGGCGATCCCGCCCTCATCGCCGCCCATGGCGCGCTCACCGCCCGCCTCCTGCGTCTCTTCGGATTCAACCTGGACCTCGCCCCCGTCGTCGACATCTTGCTCGACCCCGCCGCCGACAACTCGTTGCCGGAACGCTGCTACGGGACCACGCCATCGGAGGTCGCCCGCAATGCCGGAATGTTCCTCCGCGCCTTGCAGGCGGGGGGCGTCGCCGCAACCATAAAACACTTCCCGGGATACTCCCTGTGCCGCGCCGATCCCCATCGCGAATTCCCCGTCGTCGCGAGGACCCCCGCGGAATTGGAGTCTGCGGAACTCGCCCCCTTCCGCGCCCTGGCCGCCGAGGCCGCCGCCGTGATGGTGGGTCACGCCCACTATCCGGCCCTCGACCCCGAACCCCGCCCCTCATCGTTCTCGCCCACGATCATCTCGGGACTCCTGCGACAAACACTCGGTTTCCCCGGCCTCGTCATCACGGACGATCTGGAGATGGGGGCGATCGCCAAGCGACATGGGCCGGCCGACACCGTCCGGATGGCCATCGCCGCGGGCAATGACCTGCTCCTGTTCTGCCACCAGACGGAGTGCGTGGACATCGCCTCCCGCACCCTCGCAAAGATGCCCCCCGCCGCGCTCGAGGCTTCGCTCTCCCGAATCTCAAACTTCAAGCGCGCCCTGCCGCCCGCCCCGCCTTGGAACGACGCGGAATTCCGGGAGATCAACGAGGGGATTCGGGAACTCCGGGAAACAGTCAACCGGCGGTGACCCAAGAAGAAATCGCGGCAAATCCGCCGCACGGCGTGCACGGCAGAGACCCCCAGACCGCTGCCCAGCCCCCCTACTGACCCGGCGAAGGCCGGAGCGCCGCCCGGATCCGCGACACCAGGTGGGAGGGCGAGTGCGTCTGCAGCCAGACAACCCCAGGACCCTTCAGCAAAGCCAACCGCGGGCCTTCTCCCGAATGCTGGATGTCGATCTCCAGGCACGCCTCGCACGCCAGCAGGCACGCCGAATCGACACGAAGCGACTCGCCCGCCACCAACCGTCGGCGCATGACCCGCCCGCCCGCCTGAAGAAAACAGAGTCCGGAACCCTCCACGCGATGCAGCACGACCCCCTCACCGTGGGCCGATCCCGGGATCGTCTTGAGGCCGCCGGTGGCCGAAAGCCCGGTCTCACAACACAGCAGCGCGTCAAGCCGACACCAGAGGGCGCCCGCGCTGGCCCGCGCGTCGACGACTGCGATCGCGCCCGTCACCAGGCCCCCGAAAACCAATTTGACTCTGCCCGATGGGCGCCGGTTGCAAAACGAGGGCAGGAAAGAGGCGTCGATGTTCTCTATGCTCGCATCGCCATCGCAGCATACCATCATCGACGGCTCGCCCAAAACGGATGCCCCGGGCTCAAGTTCAACCTCAAGGCACTGGGACTCGCCGCCGATGATGTGATACTCCAGAAAGGCAGCTGGCGCCTTCGCCCCACCCTGCGGCGCAGGCGTGGATGTCACTGGGGCGGATGACACCTGGGCCGAGACCACGGGGGCGGTGACAACCGGGGCCGGCGCCAGAGACACGACGGGCGCCAGCGGCGCCACGGCAGATGGCAGGGGCGCCGGGGGCGGAACCGGCTTCGGGATGTCGGGCACCCTCGCGGTCGCGCTGACGGCCGTCGCAAATTCGCCAATCTGGCCCAGCGCCATCCACTGCGGCGTCGAACCATGCCGGAAGGCAACCGTGTTCTTGTTCGCCTTCCCGGATTGGAGTTGTTCGACAACCTGGGCCTTGGTGAACGGCCCCAGCGTCTTGCCCCCCTCCGCTAAATACCAGCTCGGTGAATCGTCCATGGCAACCTCCGTCACCAGCACTCAAGCCAACCCGCGGCCCCCGGTCAAGGCCCATCGGACGACCGGTGCATTCACAATTGTCTCCGGCCAGACACAAGTTAAAAGTCTCCCCCTGACATGATCGTCGAACTCCTCAACACCGGCTCCGAATTGCTCCTCGGCCAAACCCTCAACACGCATGCCAGATACCTCGGCCGCCGACTGGTGGAATGTGGCCTCCGCATCTCGCGCCAAACCACCGTCCCGGACGGACCCGAGATCCAGATCGCCCTCGCCGAAGCGCTCGCCCGCGCCCATGTCATCATCGTCACCGGCGGCCTCGGCCCCACATCCGACGACGTCACGCGCGACATCGCGGCAGGCCTCCTCGAGCGCAAACTCCACTACGACCCCGCCATCTTCGAGCGGATCCAGGAACGTTTCGCGCGCCGCGGCCTCACGCCACCAGAATCCGTCAGGGCCCAGGCCATGGTCCCCGCCGGGGCGGAAGTCCTGACAAACGACCACGGCACCGCGCCCGGTCTGTACCTCCAAGACTCCCGCGGCACGGGCCCATCGCGCCACGTATTCCTGCTCCCTGGCCCACCCCGCGAACTCATCCCCATGTTCGAGGCCCTCGTTCTCCCGCGCCTGAAGGCGATGGGCGGCCCGCCCATCGCCGTCCGCATCCTCCGAACCATCGGCATCCCCGAATCCCACCTCCAAGAACGCGTCGAGGCACCGCTGCGCGCCCGCTTTCCCGAAGTCGAGATCGGCTATTGCGCCCGCCCCGGCGAGGTGGACCTCCGCCTCATCGGCGCCAGTGCCGATACCATCCAACGGGCCGCCGCTTTCGCCGCCGCGGACCTCGGCGATGCCGTATACGCCACCGGAGACGAGAACCTCGAAGACATCGTGGTCCGCCTCGCCACCGCGGCCGGGGCACACCTCGCCACCGCCGAATCCTGCACCGGAGGCCACGTCGCCGACAAGATAACCAGCGTCCCCGGTGCCTCCGCCATATTTCTCGGCGCCACCATCGTCTATTCCAACCAAGAGAAGACCCGCCAGCTCGGGGTGCCGGCCGAACTCATCGCGCGACATGGCGCCGTCAGCAAGGAGGTCGCCGCCGCCATGGCCGCCGGATGTTTCGAGCGCACCGGCGCCGATCACGCGATCGCCCTGACCGGCGTCGCCGGCCCAGACCCAGGCACCCCCGAAAAACCCGCCGGGCTCTGCTTCATCGCCCATCGCTCCATGCGCGACGCCAGCGTCAAACGCCACATGTTCCCGCCCGATCGCCCCGCTTTCAAAGACGCCGCGGCCCAGGCCGCGCTCGACATCCTCCGCCGCCGCCTCATCCTCCCTCCCGGGATCAAGGAAAAGTCCTGTTGATTATATGGATGTATAGTGTATAGCAATTTCCGCGGGACGTTCCCGCTGACCATCCAAAAAGGAGACGACCATGGCTAAGGCGGCAAAGGGTAAAGAAAAAACGGAAAACCGGGTGCTGGCGGCAAAGGACAAGAACCTCGAGCTCGCCATCCAGACCATCGCCAGAGAATTCGGCGAGGGCGCCATCATGGTCCTCGGCGACGAGGACGCCAGGCTCAAAGTCGATGTCATCCCAACAGGCTGCCTCGCCATCGACCATGCCTTGGGCTGCGGCGGATTCCCCCGCGGCCGCATCGTCGAGATCTTTGGCCCGGAATCCTCCGGCAAAACCACCCTGACGCTGACCGCCATCGCCCAGGCCCAGAAGGCCGGCGGCATCGCCGCCTTCATCGATGCCGAACATGCGCTCGACGTCAACTACGCCCGCCGCCTCGGCGTCAAGGTCGAGGAACTCCTCATCTCCCAGCCCTCCTCTGGCGAAGAGGCCCTCACCATCGCCGAGACACTGCTCAAATCCAACGCCCTCGACGTCATCGTCATCGACTCCGTCGCCGCCCTCGTGCCCCGCGCCGAACTCGAGGGGAACATGGGCGATCCTCAGATGGGCCTCCAGGCGCGCCTCATGAGCCAGGCCATGCGCAAGCTCACCTCCGTCATCGCCAAGGCCAAGACCGTCTGCATCTTCACCAACCAGATCCGCGAGAAGATCGGGGTCATGTTCGGCAACCCGGAGACCACCACCGGAGGCAAGGCCCTCAAGTTCTACTCCTCCATGCGGGTGGATATCCGCCGCATCGCCGGCATCAAGGGGGGCGACGGCCACTTCGTCGGCAACCGCACCAAGGTCAAGGTCGTCAAGAACAAGGTGGCACCCCCATTCGCGGAGGCCGAGTTCGACATCCTCTACAACGAGGGCATCTCCCGCGAGGGCTCCGTCATCGACATGGGCATCGACCATGGCGTCATCGAGAAGCGCGGCGCGTGGCTTTTCTTCGACGGGAACCAGCTCGCCCAGGGCCGCGATGCCGCCCGCGAGGAACTCAGGCACAACCCCGAGCTGCGGGAGAAAATCGAAGGGCTCATCCGGGAAAAACTCTCGGGTGCCGCCGCCGTCGCCGAGCCACCGGCGGGCGCCGAGAGCGACAGCTGATGGCCCATTGAAAAATCCCCTGATGGCGTGTGTGGCCCGATTCCGCCGGGAGGGGCACCACCGGGACGGAAAATCGTAGCGAAGCCGATCGCCAGAGGCGATTTTACCAACATTCCGGCTTCGGCGTTCGCTCAGCCAGCGCCACGGGTGGGACGCCCGTGCCACGGAACCGTGGCATGGGCATCTTGCCCATGTCCCTCGCCGAAGGGCGCAAGCCCTTCGCTACTCGGTCGTTACGCCCTATTTTCGAGCTATCCCCCTCTTGGCTATTGCCCGCCGCCATCGCTGCGGCTAACCTTCGCGGCTTTATGACCGGTCCCGAGACGCGCCAGGGTTTCCTCGATTTTTTCCGGGGCAAGGGGCACACGATCGTGCCCTCTTCCAGCCTCATGCCGGATGCTCCCAACCTGCTCTTCACCAACGCGGGGATGAACCAGTTCGTCCCCATTTTCCTCGGAGAACACAGGCCCGACGTGGATCGCTGGCCCGGCGTTATCCCCGGCCTCCCCACGCGCGCCGCCGACACGCAAAAATGCATCCGCGCGGGCGGCAAACACAACCACCTTGAGGACGTCGGCCTCGACACCTACCACCAGACGTTCTTCGAGATGCTCGGCAACTGGTCCTTCGGTGACTATTTCAAGCAGGAGGCCATCGCCTGGGCCTGGGAGTTGCTCGTCGATCGCTGGAGCTTCCCTCCCGACCGCCTGTACGCCACCGTCTACGCGCCCGGCCCCGGCGATCCAGCCGCCTTCGATCAAGATGCCCACGATGGCTGGGCGCCCCTCTTCTCCCGCGCCGGACTGGACCCCAAGATCCACGTCGTCCGGGGCAACAAGAAAGACAACTTCTGGATGATGGGCGACACCGGCCCCTGCGGCCCCTGCTCCGAGGTGCACGTGGATCTCACGCCCGATGGCGCCACGCACGGCAAGCTGGTCAACGCCGGCGACCCCCGCTGCATCGAGATCTGGAACCTCGTTTTCATCCAGTTCAACGCCGCACCCGACGGGACCTTCGCCCCCCTGCCCGCAAGACATGTCGATACCGGGATGGGCTTCGAGCGCGTCTGCTCCATCGTCCAAGGCACCCGGCGGTTCGCCGATTTCACCAGCGCCCGCATCTCCAACTACGAGACCGATGTCTTTCGCCCCCTGATCGCGCGCGTCGAAAACCTCTGCGGCAAGCGATACACCTCGACCCTGCCGAAACCCGGCTCCCCGGGCGATCAGCCCCAGGAGCGCATCGACGTGGCCATGCGCGTCATCGCCGATCACATCCGGACCCTGTCCTTCGGCATAGCCGACGGTATCCTGCCCTCCAACGAGGGACGGGGCTATGTCCTGCGCCGTATCCTGCGCCGCGCCGTGCGCTACGGCCGCCGCCTCGACATGCACGAGCCTTTCCTCCATCGGCTCGTCGCCGATGTCGCGTCACAATTCGGCGACGTCTTCCCCGAGATCCGCGCGCGCGCCTCCGCCATCGGACGGACCATCGCCGCCGAGGAGGAGAATTTCGGCACCACCCTCGATCGCGGGATCGAACTGTTTCGGTCCGAATCCGCACGGCTCCGCGAGGGGCGAGCCGACGCCGCGGCGCCCCCCCAGATCTCCGGCGAATTCGCCTTCAGGCTCTACGATACCTACGGCTTCCCCCGCGACCTCACCGAACTCATGGCACGTGAGCAGGGCCTCGCCGTCGATGTCGCCGGCTTCGATCGTCTCATGGCCGACCAGCGCGAGCGGGCGCGCGCCGCGCAAAAAAAGGAGATCATCGAACTCGCCGACACCGAAAAACTCGATGCCCCACCGACCCGATTTGAGGGCTACGACCACCTGGAGTTCAACACCCGCGTGCTCGTCGCGCGCGACCGATTGCTCGTCACGGAGGCCAGCCCCTGCTACGCGGAAATGGGCGGCCAGGTCGGCGACTCCGGCCTTGCGGAAATCGCCGGCCGCAAGATTGCGATCAAGGACACCCAGCGCTCGCCCTCCGGCGTCTTCCAGCACCAGCTTTCCGAACCCATCACCGCGCCCCATGGGGCGCCACTCCGCATCGCCGTGGACCGCTCCCGCCGCGCCCGGATCGAGGCCCACCACTCCGGCACGCACCTCCTCCACTGGGCACTCCGCAAAGTCCTCGGCGACACCGTCGGCCAAAAGGGTTCGTACGTCGGCCCAGACCGTTTGCGCTTCGATTTCTCCCACCCGGAGGCCGTCGGAAAAGACGAGCTCGCCGAAATCGGGCGCCTCGTCGCCGAAAAAATTGGCGCCACCGATACGATCCAGTGGTACGAGCGCGCCTATGACGATGTCCGCGGCGACCGCTCCATCCTGCAGTTCTTTGGCGAAAAATACGGCGACCGCGTCCGAGTCGTCGACATCGGCGGCTATTCCAAAGAACTCTGCGGCGGCACCCACGCGCGTTCCACCGCCGACATCGGGTTCTTCAAGATCATCTCCGAGGGCGCCATCGCGGCCGGTGTCCGACGTGTCGAGGCCGTCGCGGGCACCGCCATCATCGACCACGTGGACGCCGAGCGGGCGCGCCAGGAGGAACGCCACGCGCAGTTGCGAAAGAAACGCGCCGACGTCGCGGCCCTGCTCGCTCTCCCCGCGGGGGCGCCTCCCGCCGATGCCTGGGCTGCTTTCGCCGCCCGCGAGGACCAGCTCGAGCGCCTCGAGAACGAGGTCCGCGAATGGGAAAAGGCACGCCAGAAGTCCGCCGCCGCTGAACTCCATCGTCACGCCGCCGAAACCGCCGCCCGCCTTATTTCGGAACACGGCGCCACCGGCAGCATCATCGCCGAGATCCCCGGCGCCGATGGCAAGACCCTGCAGGCTCTCGCCGACGCCATTCGCCCCCGCTTCGAGGGCGCGATCGTGCTCGGCGGGGTCTCCGCCGACCGCGTCGCCCTCGTGGCCTCCGTCCCCAAGGCCAAGGCCGCCTCGCTCCAGGCCGGAAAGATCATCTCGGAGATCGCCCCCATCGTCGGGGGCCGCGGCGGCGGCCGACCCGATTTCGCGCAGGGTGGCGGCACCCTGCCCGACAAACTCCCCGACGCGTTGCGCCGCGCCCGAGAACTGATAGGCTGACACTGTGAAGACCGAGGCCACCGGTCGCCTGACCAAGGACATCGAACTCGTCGTGCGCGACATCCGCGCCGGACGGATGGTCATCGTCGTCGACGACGAAGACCGCGAGAACGAGGGCGACCTCGTGATGGCCGCCGACAAAGCCAGCCCGCGGAGCATAAACTTCATGGCCACCCACGCCCGCGGCCTCATCTGCGTCCCGATCACGGGCGAGACCGCCACCCGCCTCGATCTCAAACCCATGGTCCCCGGTCGACGGGATGCCTTTGGCACGAACTTCACCGCGCCCGTCGATGCCGCCCGTGGCATCACCACCGGAATCAGCGCCTCCGATCGAGCGAAGGCCGTCAGGATTCTCGCCAACCCAAAGTCCAAGGCGCCAGACCTTGTCCAGCCCGGCCATATCTTCCCGCTCGAGGCCAAGCCCGGGGGCGTGCTACAGCGGGCCGGCCACACGGAGGCCGCCGTCGATCTCGCCCGCCTCGCCGGCCTCCACCCCGCCGGCGTCATCTGCGAGATCATGAACCGCGACGGCACCATGGCGCGGTTGCCCGCCCTCAAGACGTTCGCCAGGCGGCACCGCCTGCGCATCTGCACCATAAGCGACCTCATCCACTACCGCCGCAAAAACGAGCGCCTCATCCAGCGCGAGGAGGTGGTCACGCTCCCCACCGATTTTGGCGAGTTCGACCTGTACCTCTATCGCTCGCTCGTCGATGGCCAGCATCACCTCGCGCTGGTCAAGGGCGCCGTGGACGGGCCGGGCGCCGTCATCGTCCGCGTCCACAGCGAATGCCTCACCGGCGATGTCTTCGGTTCCAGGCGCTGCGATTGCGGCAATCAGCTCCATGACGCCCTCCGCATCATCGAGTCCGCGGGCAGCGGCGTCCTGGTCTACATGCGGCAGGAGGGCCGCGGCATCGGCCTGCCCGCCAAGGTCCGGGCCTACAGGCTGCAGGAGCAGGGCCTCGACACGGTCGAGGCCAACGTCAAACTCGGGTTTCCCCCCGACCTCCGCGAGTACGGCATCGGCGCCCAGATCCTACACGACCTCGGCGTCCGCAAGATCCGCCTCCTCACCAATAATCCCAAGAAGGTGGTCGGCCTCGAGGGCTATGGCCTGGAGATCGTCCAGCAGATCCCCATCCGCGTCCCCTCCAATCTCCACAATCGCCGATACCTGGAGACAAAGAAAAAGAAACTGGGGCACCTGCTCTAGCCCGGACATTTCAGAGTCTTGCGGGCTGTGAAATGTCCGGGCTCTGGCAAAACCGCGCCATAGTAATAGGCTACGATGGAGACGCGCGTTTCCGCACGCCGTTTTCCGCAAGAACAAGGTGTCGGCCGCAGCTCGAGTGCAGAAAAACGCTCCAGGAGTCGTGTTTCAGAGCGCGGTTTTCCTTTGAGCCTGCATATTTCACGCGCTTTTGTCTGAAATATGCAGGCTAGACTCCATGCCCCGCGTGACAGGGCACCACCGGGGGTGAAAATGCCTGGTCCTCTTGCGGTGCAAAGCGATGCGAGGACGCACCGCACTCCAGGGCGCTGCGCGCGAAACGGGGCATTGTCATGGGATGTCGACATCGTTCCAGGATGTCGCCAGATTTCGGCCGAAGGTTTTTGGAGTGCGGACCGTCCACGGGCCGCTTTTTGCGAGCAAACGGAATTTTCGAGTCAGCCCGCTGCAAAACCCACACAACAGCCGCGTGGGGTATGGGAGGGACGCCGGCCCCGGCGTCCGCGCCCCACCGGGTAGCGAAAGGCACCTCTCATTCGCGACCCGCGAGGCGGGAGTGTCTCAAAACCTCTGAACAGCGCCGCCTGACACAGGCGGCCTACAAATTTTGTAGGGCGTTCGCGTTTTGAGCCTGCATCAGGCCCCGCTACTTCTTCCCCCCCACCGGCACAACGATCTTGACCGCGCCGATGCTCAGGAGCCTCTCCCGGCGCGACTCCCGCTCCACCTGGGTCATGGCCGAACAGATGTAGTAGTTGCGATAGGTCAGGCCACGCTCGGACCCCCGCGTCTCGCCCGAATCCACCTCAACGTGCATGCCGAGCGCCTTCAGGTGCTCCTTGTCGCCGGGGTTCGCGAATACGAGTGCCAAGAAAACCACGATGCCGATGATCCAGTTGCGCATGAAATTCTCCTTACTAGAAGGGCGGGGAAACTACCACCCGAAGGCGGCATTCACAACCCAAGGTTCGAGACCAGTCTCGGGCCAAAGACCAGCGACCCGACGACGACCGCGGCCACCGCCGCCAATAGCACGCCGCCCGCCGCGATGTCTTTCGCCCGCCCGATGCGGGCATCTGGCGCCGTCGAAATCGCGTCCGCCAGCGCCTCGACGGCCGTGTTGATCCCTTCCGCGGCCCACACCAACCCCATCGCCAGCACCAGAAGGCACCACTCCCCACGCGACACCCGAAGGACCGACCCCGCGACCACGACCCCGACGGTCGCCGCCGCGTGGATCCAGGCATTGCGCTGCGTCCGCACCAGCGCCCACACCCCCCGCCCGGCACATGCGAAACTCCTCATCCGTCCCCCAAAGAAAGCTCCTTCTTTCATCTCACCCCTTGGACGTTCGTTGTCGAATGTTGGTTATTGGGCGTTTTCCTCGTCGCTCGTCGTTCGGCGTTCCGCGCTCATCGTTCGCCGTTCGGCGCCCATCGCTCATTCCCCCACCGCCACTCTGCTGACCCGGCCACCGATATCGGTGAACACCTCGTAGCTGATCGTCTTGAGCCCCCGGGCCAACTCTTCCACCGGCAAGCCCGGCCCCATGAGCACCACCGGATCGCCCGGTCGCACGTCCCCGGCCCTGGTCACATCCAAAAGCGTCTGATCCATCGTCACGCGACCCACCACGGGACACCGGCGTCCATTCACCAGCATCGTGCCCCGGTTGGACCACGCGCGCGCATACCCGTCCCCATAGCCCACCGCCACGACCGCCACGCGCATCCGCCGCGGCGCAGTGAACGTCGCCCCATAGCTCAGCGTTCTCCCCGGCTCAACCTCCCGCACCAACGTCACCCGCACCTTCCACGTCATCACCGGCCGCAGGCTTCCCGAAAACCGCCGCGATGGAGATGCGCCGTACAGTGCGATCCCCGGCCGCGCCATGTCCGACCGCATCTCCGGGAATCCCAGCAATGCCGCGCTGTTCGCTGCGTGGAATCTCACCGCCGGCCAACGCCGCCCCACCATCGCCCGAACTTTCTCAAATCGGCCCCACTGCCGTCGCGTGAACGCCGCATCCGAATCCGCGCACGCGAAATGCGTGCACACCGCCGCCATCCGCAACGCCTTCGCCTCGGCCACCTTCTCCAGCAACCCCATCGCTTCCTCGTGCCACACGCCCAGCCTCCCCATCCCAGTGTCCACCTTCACATGTACCCGCGCCCGACACCCCGCCCGCCGGGCCGCCGCATCGAACCAGCCAACCTCCTCGACGCTCGAAATCATCGGCTCGAAGCCACCCCGAATCACCTCCCCAACCTCATCTTTCAGGCACGCACCGAGAATAAGAATCGGCGTCCGCACCCCAAGACGCCCCACCTCAAGGGCCTCCGAAACGTTCGCCACCCCCAGCATCGATACCCCCCCCTCCCTCGCCAGAACCGGCCCCACGATGCCCACCCCATGCCCGTACGCATTGGCCTTGATCGCCGGTATCAACCCCATGCCCCGCCCCGCAATCCGCCTCAATGCCCGCAGGTTGTGCCTCAGGGCCCCGACATCCACCTCGGCCCAGCATCGCATCCCGGTCGCCCCTCTTTCACCAACCACTCGTTTCACGGCACCCTCACTTTCCCATACCCTCCCACGGACACTCCACAAAAAATCCCCGTGTCCCGGCCGTTTCAAAATGGAATGGTGTCCTGCGGTCCCAATGACCACAACCTGTTGTGCCTCATCAGGCTAAGCGTGCGAGCACCCAGAGAATTCGCTTGAAATATGCAAATCGAATTCGTAACTTTTACGACCATTCTGCGAAAGGCGAATTCATGCCCCAGAAAACCAACCAGCAAGGGTTAGATCTCGACAGCGCCCTCGACACCTACAGCGCCCAAGCCAAGTCCTTGAAGCGCCCAGGCCTCGCCCACGCCGCCGCCTACACGGCCGCAGCTGGCGCCGCACTCGCGCTGGCACCTTCCGCCGACGCTGCGATGCAGTACACGTACGTCGGGCAGTACTTTCCCATAGGCACCGGCACCGGCACCGGTGCCGCCAACACCTATGCGATCGACTTCGACGGCAATTTAATTCCGGACTTCACCATTGTCGTCCAACGTAGCACATCGACGACCCAAGGTGTCTTTGCGTTCGGAAAGCCAATGATCCAATTGGGCGGCTACCCGGCGCAACTCGCCAGTAGTCAATCGGTGGGCCCAGCCCAGCTCTTCGGATCGGCCTCGACGCTGAAGCTGGCCTGGAGCATGGATGGCACAAATACCATTTTCTATGGAAACTGGTTGAACAGCCAGCAAGGCTTCTTGGGGATCGCCATCCCAAACACCGGCAGTACGAACTATGCGTGGGTGCGACTGAGCATCAGTAATGATCCCAACGGTATTCCCATCGGTTTCGCGGTCCAGGACTGGTTCTATGCCGACACGGCCATCACGACGGGTGTCATCCCCGAGCCCTCGCCCGCCGTCGGCCTCGCGCTCTTGGCCGTCGGCGCAGTCGGCGTGAGTGCCTGGCGCCGACGCAAGCAGCCCAAGGCCTGACTCCAAAATTCAGCTGCCAAATCGTAGGAGCCTGCTTGCAGGCGATCCCGTACGCGAATCGCGCGCAAGCGCGCTCCTACGTCTCATTCTCACCCCCGGGTGATGTCCAACCGCGCGGGGCCTCAGATCTGACCCGAGAATCTCCATAGCCGTGGCCCACGGCATTTTCCACGCCACGGTATCCATCCCGGCCGACATCCGGTTTGCTTCCTGCAGGAGAATGTCCGGCAAGCGCCGGTCATGTTTCCCAATGAGAGGGACTCTCCGGGCGACCACCCCACGCCTATCCGATTCGGAAACGTCTCGTTTCCAGCGACTTAACGAAATCTTAACTTGTATTAATATGTCTAATGCTGTTACCCTGCTATCCATAATCCAACCTAGGAACCTCGCATGCCACCCAGATCACCGGAAATTGGATCGCCCCTGGACAAAGCCCTGGCCTCCTATTGCGCCCAGGCGAGCGCGCTCGCGTTTTCCGTCAGACATCCCGGTCAATCCATCGCGCACACCGCTGCCGTGGGGGCCGCCCTTGCGCTCGCTCCCGCCGCCGATGCCGCGATCCAGTACAGTGGCGCAAAGAACATCCTGCTCCCCTCCACCCACGTGGGCGACAATTCCATCAATCTCAACTCCGCCGGTCCCGCCTCGCTGGTGGACAGCTCCGTTGACTTCATCTTCGACATCAACGTTTCGAGCGTCGCCTTCGTGAAGCCCGATCCTTTCAACGGTCTAGGATATCTGGGAATTGTGCGAGAGAACGCGCAGCCCGCGCGACTGAGCGACGGTGCCACGATATCGGCCGCCAGCACCGTGGGCAGCACCACACTCATCGGCGGACTGGGTGGAAATTGGAACGGCGGGACCATGTCCGCGGGTGCCGCAGGATTCCTCGGGGTCGGATTCAACATCGCAAACGGTTCGGTGACCAATCTCCATTACGGGTGGATTCGAGTCGGGATCGAGACGAACGGCTCCGGCCAACCCGTCGCCATGACCATCTACGACTGGGCATGGGAGACGGCGCCGGACACCCAGATCGTGGCGGGCGTCATCCCCGAACCCTCGACCGCGGCAGGCCTGGCGCTTCTCGCCACTGGCGCCGCCGGCCTCGCCGCTTGGCGCCGGCGCAAGCCGCCCAAAACGTGAACCTCCATTTCGCGCCAGGCGCCTTCGCCGCCGCATCCGTATCCGCATCGCTTCGCCATCGTCCCGCTCAGATAGCCGCTGTCCCATCCTCGATTTTTCGATTTCGCACATCTAGGAATCTGTCGGACTTAGGCCGACAGATTCCTCCGGCAAAACCGCGTGTTTGTTTGAAGTTGAACCAGTTAGACAAGATGAGAGGTTCCGAGGTCAGGGTGGTGAACGGGCGATCCCTCTTGTTCCGCATGTATTGCAACCAATTAAGTGCCACGCGGTTTTGCTTTCTAGCAGCCTGGTGGACTTCCCAAAGTCCGACAGGCTGCTAGGCTGAGCCCATGTCCGTGGTTGAAGGGAACTCCCGCCGCGTCCTGCTGATCGGATGGGATGCCGCCGATTGGCGGGTGATTCACCCCCTCATGGACGCCGGCAAGATGCCCGCCCTGCGATCCCTGGTGGATGGGGGCGTGTCGGCCAATCTGGCGACCCTCCAGCCGATGTATTCGCCGATGCTTTGGACGTCGATCGCCACCGGCAAGCGCGCCTTCAAACACGGTGTGCATGGTTTCACGGAACCCACCCCCGATGGCACCGCAGTCCGGCCGGTCAGTAACCTCTCGCGCAAATGCAAGGCCATCTGGAATATTCTGAACCAGGAGGGCATGCGCTCCATCGTCGTCGGCTGGTGGCCAAGCCATCCCGCCGAACCCATCAACGGCGCGATGGTCTCAAATCACTTCCAGACCGCCATTGGCCCCCCCGATCAACCCTGGCCCTTGCCGCCAGGGTCGGTCCACCCCCCACGGGTCGCCGATGCACTCGCCGACCTCCGGATCAACCCCAATGAACTCGGCACCGAAGAGATCCTGCCATTCATCCCAAGAGCCGCGGAGATCAACCAAGACAAGGACCGCCGACTGGCCTCGTGCGCCAAGATCTTGGCCGAGTGCAGCACCATCCATGCGGCCGCCACCTTGCTTCTCGAACGCGAGCCCTGGGATTTCGCCGCCATCTATTACGATGCCATCGACCACTTCTCTCACGGCTTCATGCGGTATCACCCCCCGCGCAGGGAATCGGTCCCCGAAAAAGACTTCGACCTCTACTCTGGCGTCATCGAGGCCGCCTACCGATATCACGATCTCATGCTCCGTGCACTGCTGCGCCTCGCGGGCCCGGATACCACCGTGATCCTGATGTCTGACCACGGGTTCCATCCCGACCACCTCCGCCCCAAGGGCATCCCCCTGGAACCCGCCGGCCCTGCGATCGAACACCGCGAACTGGGCATTCTCGCCATCCGGGGCCCCGGCATCCGACGCGACGAGCTCATCCACGGCGCCAACCTCCTCGACATCGCGCCCACCATCCTCACGCTCTTCGGCCTTCCGATCGGATCGGACATGGATGGCAAGCCGTTGACCGTCGCGTTCGAATCCCCCCCCACGGTCCAAGGCATCCCCTCCTGGGAGAAGATCCCCGGGGAAGATGGGCGCCACCCGGACGGACTCCAGCTCGATCCAGAGGCCGCGCGCGAGGCCCTCGAACAGCTCATTGCCCTCGGCTACATCGAGCGCCCTGCGGCAAATGCCCGGCAGGCCGTGGAACGTACGATGCGCGAGCAGCGCTACAACCTCGCCCGCGCCTACATGGACGCCAACCGCCACTTCGACGCCACGCCATTGCTCGAGGGACTTTGGAAATCGGATCCCGCCGAATTTCGCTTCGGGGCCCAGCTCGCCCTCTGCTACCGCGCGATTGGTCGCACCGCCGACATGCGTCGCGTCATCGAGGAAACCCGTGACCGCCGTCGCGAGGACGCCAGCCAAGCACGAGAAAAACTCCGGACCCGATTGGAGGAACTCCAGAAATCCGGTTCTCCGACCACCACGCCTGAGGCCGGCGACTCCGCCGCCGACCGCCGCGCGAGCCTCAGGAGCGCCATCGACGGACTCCCTGAATCCGAGCGCCGCGAACTCTCTCACCTGCGCGCAAGAGCCCAGTTCCACCGACTGCCCATCGACTACCTGGAGGGACTCGTCAACCTCGACGAGGGCCACCTCGATGAGGCGGCCGCATGCTTCGGGCGCGCCGAGAAAACTGACGCCTCGCTCCCCGGCGTCCACGTCCAGCTGGGCGAGGCGCGCCTCCGCCTGCGGAAGCCCGATGATGCCGAGCGCAGCTTCAACCGGGCGCTTGAACTCGATCCCGAAAACGCCCACGCGTTCGCCGGCCTAGCCCGCGCCCATCTCCAGCGCCGCCGGCCCTACGACGCGGCCTCGGCGGCACTCCAGTCCATCGGGCTGCTCTATCAGAACCCCATGGCCCATTATATCTTGGGCGTCGCCCTGTGGCGTCTCCGCCGATTCCAACACGCCGTTACCTCGCTCGAGGTCGCCATCGCCCTCAATCCCAACTTCGCGCAGGCACACCGCCGCCTCGCCTTCCTCTTTCAACGGCACCTCCGCCAACCCGCCCGCGCAGCCGAACACCGCCGCCTCGCCCAAGAGGCTCGCACTCCGCCCGCCGCCCACAACCCGCCGCCCGATACCCACGGCCCAGAGCCCAGTGCCCAGCAGCCCGCACCCAGCACCCCCGCCCGCGGCGCCGCCCGGCGCCCCGCCAAGGCCCTCGTCGTCGGCGGCGATGCCGCCGCGGGACCCATCGCCGATGACGCGGGCCTATTCATCACGGTTGTCTCCGGCCTGCCCCGGTCCGGCACATCATTGATCATGCAAATGCTCGCCGCCGGCGGACACCCCATCCTCGCCGATGACACGCGATCCGCCGACGAAGACAATCCCCTCGGCTATCTCGAGTTCGAACCCGTCACCCGCCTCCGCCGCGATCACTCTTGGCTCCCAAACGCAACCGGCAAGGCCGTCAAAATCGTCGCCCCGCTCTTGCCCCTCCTCCCGGCAACGCAGCACTACCGCGTGATCTTCATGGAACGCGACATCAATGAGGTCATCCGGTCCCAGCGCACCATGCTCGAGCGCCAGGGCAAAGAGGGCGCGAGGATCTCCGACGAGCGCCTCGCGCAGGCCCTCAGCCGCCAGGTCCTCCAGATCAAAGAATTGCTCCGCATGCGCCCGCAATTCCGCACGCTCTACGTCGGCCACCGCGAGGCGATTTCGAACCCTGCCGCCACCGCCGCACGCATCGCGTCCTTCCTCGGAAAGGACCTCGATGCCGCGGCAATGGCCGCGATCGTGAGACCAGAACTCCATCGCCAGCGGCGCAAACCAGAAGATGCCCTATGAAAAACGAGGACAAGGAACACTTCTACGAGCACATCTATGGCATATCGCGATTGTCGCCAGCCTACTGGTGGCGGCGCCGGTCGAAATACCGAACGCAGTTCGCCCTGCTCTTCCTCCTCGTCGTGGCCACGCCGATTGCCCTCGCGATCTGGGGCCCGTCCCTCAAGACCCGGCTCGCCCAACCCTATCATGCCTTCCGCGCAAAACGGTACTCCGCGGATGCCCAGACATCCCTGAAATCTGGCGATGACGCCTCGGCGCGGCTCCACTTGCAAAACGCGCTTCGGCACGACCCATCGAACGCCGATACCCTCCTTTTGTATGCGCGCACGCTCCGCAAGCTCGACAAGGGCGGATACGCGCTCTGGGCATTCCAGGCCCAGATGTTGAGACCTGACGATCCCAACATCGCGACCCTCGCCATAGGCTACGCCCTCGAGGAAAACCAGACCGAGGTCGCCGAATTCCTCCTGCGCGATTCGCTCCGCCGCTTCCCGAAAAACGCGGGCCTCCACATCCTCGCATGCCACCACCTCATGCGCCGCGGCAACTTCGTCGCGGCCCTCCGGAGCGCCCGCGAGGCAAAGGACCTCGCGCCTGACAACCCCGAAGCCACATTCCTCGTCGCCTCGCTGTCCTCCAGAAGCAACGACCCAAAGACCCGGGAAGCCGCCCTCGCCGAACTCAGGGTCTTTCGCGAGAAGCCCGAATTCCGCGTGCGCGCCTCGTGGGCGCTTGTGAACGCCCTGGCCCCCTCGGCCCCCGACGCCGCCATCGCGATCCTCGATGAACTCGCCCAGGACGACAAGACCGCGTGGCAGGCGCGCCTGCGGCGCATCACCATCACCCACCGCATCGATCCGTCCAAGACGCCCGATTCGTTCTCCGCGCTCTGGGCGGCGGCCAACACCCCCCAGAAACACCGCGATGTCATCGAGGCCGCTGAGATCTTGGCGCCGGCTCTGGCGCAGACATTCCTGGCCTCGCTCGATAACTCCGAAAGCCGATCCCTTCCCGTGCTCCTATCTCAATTCCGCCTGTGGGCGCACGCCAAAGACTGGCGTCGCCTTGCCGACCGGGCCAACGCGGTCTCAAAAACCGCGGGCGACACCGACCGCGTTATTCTTGCCCTCTGGTTGGCCAAAGCCAACCGGGAACTCGACCAGGGGGACGCCGAGCGCACCTGCCTGCGCGCCGCCATGACCCGATGTGAAGGGGACACCGCCCTCGCCCTTCGATCCGCCCTGCAACTCAATCGCCTCGGAATGCGTGACGCGGCAATCCAGTTCTACGAAGAAGTTGCAGCCCATGCTCCCGGCCAAGTTGGCGCATTCGCCCGTTCGCAGATCACCGCCGCGAACCGCGCCGCCGGGCGCACGACCGAAATGCTGCAGACGTGGGAGAAGGCGCTCTCGAGGAACGCGGGCGATCCCCAGGCGATGAACAACGTCGCCTCCTGCCTGCTCCTGTTGGGCCGCGACACGACCAGGGCCCTCCAACTCGCCTCCAACGCACACGCCAAAAGACCAAAATCAGCATTTTTCGCCGACACTTACGCCCTCGCCCTCGCCACCGCCGGCCGTGTCCCCGAAGCGCTCGCCATTTGCGAAAAACTCCCAAAAGCGCGCCTGAGCCAACCTGACTTCGCGCTGAATTACGCCTCGGTGCTCGATCGTGCGGGGCGCAAGTCCGAGGCTATCGCCCTCGTTTCGAACATCAATCAGCGCGCCCTCCTCCCCGAACAAAACACGACGCTGCAACGTATCCTCGGCATTGGGACCGCCCCCACGGAGTCCTTGCTGCTCGATCCGACAAGACGGGCCGACGAACCCTCAATCCCAAACATGCCCCCCAAACCTCTCGGGCCCACACCCACTGTCCCCGAACTCTCCGCGCCACCGCCCATGGAATTTATGCCGCTCCCCCATCTGGACAACCTCGGCGAAAAGAAATGACGCTGGTGTTCTTCCAGATTCGGCCCGCCACGCTGCTGCAATGAACCCCTTGACCACAATACGGCCTAGCCCCACTTTTGACACGCAAACTCAAACCAAGGACACCAAATGAACAAGACCCTCCTCGCGCTCCTGCTCGCCCCCTTCGCTCTCCTCGCAGACCCAACACCCGAGGTCGTCGCCGCCCGCAAAAACCTCATCGATACCTTCCCAAAAGGCAACATGAGCACCACCGGCGCCGATGCCCTCCTCCTCAAAATCCTGATCGAGTCCTCTGGCGCGAAACGGGCCATCGAGGTCGGGTCATTCATCGGCCACGGGGCGGTGTTCATGGGGACCGGACTCGAGCGCACCGGAGGCCACCTGACGACCATCGAGATCGACCCCGAAACGGCCAAGCTCTGTCGCGAGAACCTAAAGAGGGCCAGCCTCGAAAAAACCGTCACCCTCATCGAGGGCGACGCGCTGGTCGAGATCCCAAAGCTCAACGGCCCTTTCGATTTCGTATTCCTCGACGCCAAGAAAAGTGACTATCTGAAATACCTTAAGCTCATCGAGCCAAAGTTGAAAAAGGGCGCAGTGATCGTCTCGGATAACGTCATAAAACACGCGGCCGCCATGGGCGATTTTCTCGAGTATATCCAGTCCAGCCCGGCCTACGAAACGGTCATCATCCGTGCCTCCGAGGAAAAGGGCGACGGAATGGGCATCAGCTATAGGCGCGAATAGGCCCGGGTCGCGCCAAGAAACGCCCGACACCGATCTTGGCTCAGCGCCCCGCGGATCAGGCCCCCAATTGCCAGGGCCCGCGCAACGGGCGAGTCAGCATCTTGTCGGCCTCGGCGTCGCCGACAAATAGTTCCCTCGCGGGATCCCATTTCAGCTCCTTTTTGCCAAGCCGCAGCAGGATGTTGCCGATATGGGCGATCGCGATGCTCCGGTGCCCCACCTCGACTGGGCAGATCGTCGGCTTGCCCGTGTAGATGCAATCGACGAAGTTCCCCTCGTGGTCGTTGCTCTCGTAGAGGCGCACGTCGCCATCCTTTGGCGGAATCCGCCGGATGGTCTCCGGGTTCGATTCCAGGATCCCGCGACTGCAATAGATCCACTTGTCGCCCTCCCCCTCGAAACGAACGCCGCCAACGCCCATCTTAGGGTCGGCGACCGAAACGATCACGTGCGCCCCGTTGGCGTATTCCATCTCGAACGAAAAACTCGTCGCGGTGTTGTACAGGGCGCCCGGGGGCAGGAATTCGGCCTTGCCGTTGAAGAAGCGCACGGGGCCGGTGTCGTCGGTTCCCAGACCCCACTGCATGATATCGAAATGGTGGGCGCCGAAATCCGTCACCATGCCTCCCGAGTAGTCATAGTTGTGCCGCCAGTTGAGAGGGTGCAGTGCCGGCCGATACTCGCGCGCGGGCGCCGGGCCCAGCCACATCTCCCAGTTGAACCCCTCGGGCACCGGCTCCGGGTTCTGCCGCTCCCCGAGCCCGCTCCAGTTCTTGTGCCCCGCGGGCAAGAAGACCCTCACCGTGTGCACCTTCCCAATCGCCCCATTCCGCACCAGCTCGCAGGCCTTCCGAAAATGCACGCTGGAGCGCTGCTGGGAGCCCACCTGGAAGGTAACGCCGGCGCCATTCACGGCATCCACCATCGCGCGGCCGTGCGCAACCGTCAGGGACATAGGTTTCTGGCAGTAGATGTGCTTGCCCGCCTTCGCCGCGGCGATCGCTATCACCGCGTGCCAGTGGTCCGGCGTTGAAATGTTCACCGCATCGATATCGTCGCGCGCCAGGACCTCCCGGAAATCCTCGCACGTGTCGCAATAATTGGCCGTCGCCGGATCCTTGCCCGCCTTCTTCGCATAATACTCGTTGACGATCCGCTTGCCATATTCCCGCCCCCCCTCCAGTTCACCCTGGTAGCCATAGTGCCCGGAAAGGCGATTCACGTCGCAGACCGCCACCACCTGCACGCGGTCATTGTTTAGGAATTGCCTGCCCGTGCTGTGCGCTATCGTCCCAAACCCTATGCACGCCAAGCGGATCTTGTCCGACGGCGCAGGGCGACGGACAGCCTTCCGCGACGCAGCCGGCGCACAGCCCGCCGGGATGATCGCGGGCATCCCGACTATCGCGCTCGCGGCCTTGATAAAACTCCTTCGGGAAAGATGGGGCGTGTTCATAGGGACCAGCATGTTGCGAGAGCGCATCCCGCAGGTCAATCCCATGACCCACATCCAGGTTGTGCCGCATGATGGCATGACCGCAAAGCCATTGCGCTGCCTTTGCCTAACAACCGGCCAAGAAATGTCTTCGAGCGCCAATGCCGGAACGCACCGCCTGTCTCCAGCGGGAGGGCCCGCGGCCTGAGGCTGTCTCAAAACTCAAACGCCCAACACGGAACACCCAACAATCAATGCCCATCTGATGATAGAGAGGACTTCCAATGGTGTGCGGCGCGCGACAATGCACGGCATCTCGCAGAGATGCCCTACAAAATTTGTAGGCCGCCTGTGCCAGGCGGCACGGTTCAGAGGTTTTGAGACACGCTCGCCTCACGGGCCGCGTTGGCCACGGAACGCGGATGAATCGCGGACGCCCAGGCCGGCGTCCCCCCCGTGCGCAAGGCGACCGCTATTTGGCCACCCGTTCCGCGACCATGTCCCCTACCTCGGTGGTGCCATACCCCATCTTGCCAGCCGCGAGGCTCTTGAGCTTCTTGCCCGTCACCTCCATCACGGCAGCCTCGATGGCGGCGCCCGCCTTGGCTTCGCCGAGCGTCTCCAGCATCATCTGGCCCGCGCATATCGCCGCGAGGGGATTGATGACATTCTTGCCAGTGTATTTTGGCGCGGAACCGCCGATCGGCTCAAACATGCTCACGCCGTTCGGATTGATGTTGCCGCCCGCCGCGATGCCCATGCCGCCCTGCGTGATGGCGCCAAGGTCGGTGATGATGTCCCCGAACATGTTGCCGGTCACGATGACGTCAAACCACTCGGGGTTCTTGACCATCCACATGCAGGTCGCGTCGACGTGATAGTAGTCGCGCTTGATATCGGAGAATTCTTTCTCGCCCATCTCGTGGAATGCCCGCTCCCACAGGTCGAAAACGTAGGTGAGCACATTGGTCTTTCCGCAAAGTGCGAGCGTCTTGCGCCTGTTGCGCTTCCGGGTGTACTCGAAGGCGTAGCGCAGGCACCGATCCACCTGGAACCGGTTGTAGATCATATTCTGGATCGCGACTTCGTGGGGCGTGCCCTTCATGGCGATGCCGCCGGTGCCCGTGTAGACGTCACCGCTGTTTTCGCGGACCACGACGTAATCGATATGCTCCGGACCCTTGTCCTTCAACGGCGTCTCCACGCCCGGGAACAGCTTCACCGGCCGCAGATTGATATACTGGTCCAGCTCAAAACGCAGGCGCAGCAAAATACCCTTCTCCAGGATGCCGGGCTTGACCTCCGGGTGCCCGATAGCCCCCAGGAGGATTGAGTCGTGCTTGCGCATCTCCCCGATGGCGCTGTCCGGCAGCACCTCGCCGGTTTTCATATAGCGCTCACCGCCAAAGTCATAGTCGCTGAATTCCAGCTTGAAGCCGAACTTCGTCGCGGCGGCCTTGAGCACCTTCACTGCCTCCCGCGTGACCTCGGGTCCAGTGCCATCGCCCGGGATCACCGCAATCTTGTATTGACGTGCGCTCATAGAACCTTCTCGCATAGGGAAACCCCGCCAAGAGTAGAAGGAAAATCCGTTTGCCCGAAAAAGTGGGCGGCAGCGCACCGGGCCCTATCTGCACACTGGCCACAGGCAGTGGCGGCGATCGTGAGCAAGCCTTCCCTCCTTTCGCTCACGCTCGCCGCCACCTGCCATTTTCGCCGCCCGCGGCGGCATGGGGCCTAGCCTGCAAATTTCACGCTTCCGCGTGAAATATGCAGGCTCAAAGGAAAACCGCGCTCCGAAAGACGCGATTTTGAAGGGTCCGGGACCACCGGTCCGCGAAACACACGCTGCAACCGCGAAAAATCTCAGTCTTTGCCTGACCTTTCCCAATAAATGGCTTTCATGGCGCGGTTTTCCCAGAGCCCGGAATTTCACAGCCGGCAGGCTGTGAAATATCCGGGCTAAGCCCCGATGCTGTTCACATGAGTGGCATGGCCGTCCCGGCCATGTGGACCCTGATGGCTCATCGGCGGGACGCCGATGCCACTTTCCCTGCAAGGTGAACGGTATTGGGCCTACCCCACCTTCGTCCAGCCTCCCTCGCGCGCGGCCCGGTACATGGCCTCCATGGCGGCGACCCGGTCCGCGGCCTCTCGCGGGGTGACCAGTGCCCGATCCTTTGCACCCGCAACGGCATCGATGAATTGGTGAAGTGGAAGCGGCTGCTTTTCTGGCAGCTGCGCCCAGGGCGTCTTGCCTTCGGCCCCCTTGACCTTGTCGCACTTGAACAAGAGCTGGCCGTTGACCAATGCCGCGTGCGCCTCGGTGCCAGCAATCATCAGAGTCACGGGATTCGCGACATCCACCCAACCGGCCGTCAGGGAACCCGTCGCGCCCGACTTGAATCGGATCAGCGCCTGACCGGTCTCGTCGCATTCGGGATATTTCTTCACGACTGCGCGAATGTCTGCCACCACCGAATCGATGCCGCCAAGCAGCCACATCAGGATGTCCAACGAATGGGTCCCGAGATCGCCGAAGCCGCCGACACCGGCCACCTTCGGATCGGCCATCCAACGCCATTCCGTGTCGAACCACCCCTTGAGCGCACCCGCGTGACAATTCCAGGCCTCCGCGCGCGTGATGGTCCCGAACACGCCCGCCGCTATCTGCTCTTTGAGGAATAGATGTTCAGGAACGGTCCGCATGAAGTACCCGGTCGTGAACAGCACGCCGGCCCTCTCGATGGCCGTCACCATCTCGCGGCTCTCGGTGGCGGTAATGCCGAGAGGTTTTTCGGCAAACATGTGCTTGCCCGCCTTCGCCGCCGCAAGCACCAGGTCACGGTGCCGGTCGGTTTCGGAACAGATCACCACGGCCCGCACTTCCCCGTCGGACCACACCTGATCAACGACCTTCGCGACCTGGGCACCGAGTTCGCCGGCGCGCTTCTCCGCGCGCGCCGCATCGTGGTCCCAGACCCATTTGACCGCCACGTCTTCCCTCCCCTTCAGCAATTTCACGAATCCCGGGGTGTGGATGTGCGCGCAGCCCACGAGGGCCACCGTGACCTTCCCCCCCGCCGCCTGTGCCGAGGCCCGCCCCTCGCGCAACGCGGCCACCACCGCCCCGAGACCTGACGCCAGACTCATGAAACTTCTCCGACTAAACTGCTCGCCCATGGGATACCTTCTCCTTCGTGGGACTCTGTTTAGGTGGAATCCCTCGGGGAGGCAATCCCGCTCCCGCGGTCCCGCGGGCCGCCACCCCGGGAGATCAATCACTCGCTTCCGGCCCCCCAGCCCGCGGCATCCGGCGCGATCTGGCGAAGAATCTCCTCGATGGCCCACGCAAAAAAATGAATCTCCACCAGCGCCGTCTGCCGCTCTGGACCAAGCCGCTCCATGGGCCCAGGATCCCTAATATCCATCTCCTCCTGACCGATCTCGTGTTCCGCCGCGGCCCGCAATCGATGATCATTCAAGACGCGCACGAAGGCCTCGGCCTGATCCACCGTCAATACCAACTCGATCCGCCGCCCCGGCTTCTTCGCCAACTGACCCAGCCATGCCTCGATTAACGCCAGGTTCTCGCTCTTGAATGCATGGATCTGGCGCACCCACTCGCCAGCGTCCTCCTCGGACATCTTCGCGGTCTGGCAACCCCGTCTCGAATACCAGACGGCAGCGATCCGCGGATCGATCTGGCCCGGCGGCACCCGGTAGGCCGCCACAAGCGAGACAAGCGCCCAGCGCAATATCAATGCCTCCCCGCCGCCTAGCGCAAGGACGATCCGGTCGCCGTCCCTACTCGCTTTCATGGTCAACCGGTTGGATTGTCACGGTCAGGCCGTGCGCCTGAATCTGCTGATGGTACAACTCGGCCTTCTCCCGGGTCTCGATCGCCACGCAACTCTTGCCGCGATTGTGCACCTCGAGCATGTGCTTGGTCGCCTGCTCCTTCGTGAACCCCAATATCTTCATGAAAACGAATACCACGTAGCTCATCAGGTTGACGGGATCGTTCCACACGATGACCGCCCAGCCCTTGGCGAAGGCCTCGCGGACCTTCATGTCGGGCGTACCTACGGGCGTCTCGACCACCCCTGGCGTCGGTCGCTTTGCCATCCTGCTTCAACTCACCCTAGCCGACAGCCCGACCGAAAACAACCCGGTCGGACGGCAGATTGGTCAGTTGACTTGTTGTCTTACCCGTCCACTTTTCCCACAAATCCACACGGAGGTTCCATGCTCAATCGACGCGCGTTCCTAGCTACGCTCGGCGCGGCCACGGCCGGTGCCGCCCTCGCCCAGACCCCGACCCACTCGGCCACGCCGACATCCGACCGCCTTGGCACCCTGCTCCCGCAGCGCGCGCTCGGCAAAACCGGCACAAGCGTCACGGCCTTCTGCCTCGGGGGCCATCACGTGGAGAAAGACCGCACCGAGGCGGAATCACAGGCCATCATCGAGAAGGCTCTCGAGATGGGCTGCCGATTCTTCGATAACGCCTACAACTATGGCAAGGGTGAGGCCGAGCGACGCTATGGGCTGTTCCTTTCGCCAAAATACCGTGACGTCGCGTTCATCATGACCAAGTGCGCTTTGAAGACAGGCCCCGAGGCGTCCAGACAATTGGACGAGGCCCTTTCGCGCATGAAATGCGATTACCTCGACCTCTGGCAGATCCACATGATCGAGTCACCGAAAGACGTCGATGACCGCATCCGCGACGGCGTCCTCGACGTCTTTCTCAAGGCCAAGGAATCCGGCAAAGTGAAATACATTGGCTTCACGGGCCACGTCGACTATCGCGCGCATCTCAGGATGCTCGAGGCGCTGGCCTCCCGCGGCATCGACCTCGATACCTGCCAGATGCCCATCAACCTGTGCGATCCCCACCACGAGTCCTTCACCATCAATGTCCTGCCCAGGCTCGTGGAGCGGAAATACGGCATTCTCGCCATGAAAACCATGGCGTACGGTCAGATGACCGGCCGTGGCGGATTCGGAAAGGAGCCCCGCCCCGCCCCGCTCACTACATCCGGTGTCACGCCCCGCCAGATGCACGAATACGTTTACTCTCTGCCCATAGCGGCGCTCGTCAGCGGCTGCACGAGCACCGAGGAGGTCGCGGAAAACACCTCCGTCCTCCGGGGATTCACGGGCATGGCCGCCGCCGAGCGCGACCGCCTCATCGAGCTGGCCGAAAAACACTCCGGCCCCGCTATGGAGCGCTACAAGGGCAAAAAACAGGGCTGATCCCACGCCCCCGTTTCGACCGGGCCCTGCAACAGGATCTGTGGGGCGTCTCTGCGAGACGCCGACCTTCCCCTCGGCTAATCTTGTGGGGCGTCCGTGTCAGACGCCACCCGATGACTCGCCACCGCCTCACAGAGGCGGCCTGCAATTCTCTGTGCCAAATCCGAAGGAGTACGGCCACTCGCTCCAGTGTGAAACCAATCCCGCTCGCACGGGATTCTCCCGGATGTACCGCCATTTCTCCTCGGCGCTTTCAAACCCGCGCAAGAGCCGGTCGAATCCGCCCTCCTGCCACTCCCATTCGTGGGGATTGGACTCGCGGAACCATCGCTTGGACCATTTCATCCACTGACCGAGCGGCTCATCCCTGTTCCAGACGGGTGCCACCAGAAAGTGGCCATGGTCGGGCATGAAGGTGCATGCGAGAGTCTGCCACCGGTCCAGTAGATCCAGCGTATGGCGGCATGCGTCCCATGCCCCCGCGTTGTGGAGCACGCGCCGACGCCCGGCAACGCCAAGCGTCACGAAGTAAATGACGGGCTGATCCCACGGCAGCCACACCGGCACACGCGGTGGTCTGGCCATGCGGTTGAGGATTTCAGGCGCGACCGGTCGAAGGCAAGACAAATCCCACGCAACCGATCCGCCGCCTGACACAGGCGGCCTGCTATGGGGGTTGTCAAGTGAGCGCGTGTGTTTTCATTTCATAGGATTAGAAGGGGCTTGGGTGTTGGGCTGGTAGCCAAGGAACGTCTCCTCTCGCAGGCACCGGGGTTGCCGGGCTCAACCTGCTATCCGCACATCCGCGGCCGCATCGGGCATTTCGGAGTGCAACATGATCTATGCGATCATCGGCGAGAGGAACAAGGCGCGCCCAATCTACAAATCGGGTCGTGTCCGACCCAAGGCCGCTGGCGGGCGCGCCCCATTCCAAGGGGTTGGCGAGCGGCGGGGTTGTTCTGGCGGCGGCGCCGGCCCCGGCGAGCCACGGCCCCGGGAGGCCGGGGCGGCTATAGCCGGTGCCGGTGTGGGTCCCGCTGCAGCGGGACCCAAGCCGCCGGAAACAACCCCGCCGCGATGTCATCGTTGTCTCCAAAGTTTCAGCAGAGGGCCAATCCCAGTGCCGGGGCGGTGGCCCGTCCGGTGCGGATGCGCCACAGATCCACGGCCAGCTGCCGGGCGATGGCCACCGCCGCCTTCTTGCGCGCCGGCGGGGTGCCGGCGGCCATCAGCGGGGCCCATTTTTTCACCGGCCCATAGTCGGGCTGAAAGCCCACCAGGCGCCAGGCCGCCTCGATCAGCGCGTGGCGCAACCGCGGCCGCCCGCATTTGGAGATCGGGCCCTGCCGGCGGCTGTTGCCGGTGCTCCACTCCGAGGGGCAGAGCCCGGTGACGCTGCCCACCGCCCGGCGGTTCTTGAAGGCGTTCCGGTCGATGATCTCCCGCCCGATGATCACCTCCGTGAGCCTGCCCAGGCCCTTGATGCGCCCGGTGGCCGGGGCCTGGCTTTCGAGCCCCTGGCCGAGGGCCTCGACTTGCCGGTGGAGCACCAGGATCAGCTCCCGGATGGATCCGACCATGCCCGCGAGCGATTCCGGCAGGGCCTTGGCGATGGGCTCCCAGCGCCCCGGCTGCCACCAGCGGCCCCGGAAGCGGTGGCCGAACTCCAGCATCAGCGTGCGCCCCTGGGCCTCCGGGCGCTGGCGGTGCCGGCGGATCTGCTCCCGCTGCCGGCTCCGGGCCCGGGCCATCTCCTGCCCGAGTTCCGGCACCTGCACCACCGCGAGGGCCTCGGTGTTGCCCGCCAGGTAGCGGTCCAGCCGCCCCAGCATCGCCCCGGTATCCCTCTTGTCGGTCTTGACCCTGCGGTTGCGCTCGTCCCAGTTCTGCGGATGCACCACCAGCACTTCGAGGCCGAGGGCCGTGAGCCTCCGGTATAATCCGAAGCCGAACGGCCCGCCTCGTAGCAGCACACCACCCGTCCGGCCAATCGCTTCTGCTTGGCCGCGAAGCGTTCCAACTGCCCCGGGCTCATCCTTTGCGGCGGCTGGGCGACCGCCTCGTCAATCTGGCGCCGCACGATGATGAAATCCGCATGCGTATCCAGCGCCAGCTTGATCAGCCTTGTCTTGGCGCCGGTGGCGCCGTTAGTTTCACTCCGGGTGTTGTTGTTATTCATAGGTGGGTGAGTCTATCCGGCTCACCCACCAACACCCATGCCATCTACAATTCGTGTGGGGGCCAAGCCCATTGTTGTAGGGCGTCTCTGCGAGACGCCGGCCTGCCGCCTGGCACAGGCGGCCCACAATACTTGTAGGGCGTCTCTGTGAGACGCCAACGCGCCGGGGGGTGAGGGGCGGCTCCTGACACACGCGCCCCACACAGCATTCCCCACCCGGCGGGGCATGGGATCCAGCCCGGATCGATCACGAGCTCTGTGCCCCGACACTTTGCGTCGGCGCCTAGAGAAACAGCTCCACCACGGGGATTGCCACGCGCGGTTTTTCGACCGGCAGCTCGAGCGTCACCGTGCTGGCGTAGCCTTCCCCCTCGTCCAGCCATGCGCCCTTCTTTTTCCTGACGAGGACCTCGGAGGCATCGTGCAACAACTGCGCGTACTTCACTTTGCCCTCGTAGCCGTCGAGGTTCAGCCTCCCCATCGGCCACTGGAGCACGTGCACGTACAGCCGTTTCGTTGTCGGGTTGTAGGTCAAAAGGCAGTTGTCAGGTCGTTTGAACTCCGGTGGCGCCTCCGTGCATCCGTAGATCGCGCGGCCGTTGACCCGCATCCAATCGCCCATCCCTTTCAGGCGCGCCAGCGCCCGATCGTCAAAAGTGCCCCGGGCCGTGGGTCCGACGTTCAATAGGAGGTTGCCACCCTTGCTGACGGTCTCCGCAAGCATCGCAATCAACTGATCGACGCTCTTCCAGGTGTTCTCATCGCGGTGGTAGCCCCACGAACCCGAGAACGTCTGGCACGTCTCCCACGGGACACGCTGCCCCTCGTGCTTCACCCACTCCCTCGGCATGAATTGCTCGGGGGTCCGGAAGTCCCATCCGTCCCGCCTGTCCAACAGGTCGAGCCGGTCGTTGATGATCACCCCCGGCTGCAACTCCCGGATCAGCGCCAATAGTTTCTCCGATTCCCAGTCGGCGCGACCCTTCCCGTCCTCGCCGGGGTACGAAAAATCAAGAAACAGCGCGTCCACCTTGCCGTACCCAGTGAGCAATTCGCGCAACTGCTCGCGCATGTAGGCCGCGTACTTCTTCATATCGCGTCCCTTGGCCTTCTCCCGAAAGGCCTTGTTGTCCCGCATGGGATGGATCCGGTCCACGGTGAATTCCGGATGATGCCAGTCGATCAGCGAATAGTAGAATCCAACGCCGAGCCCCTCGGCCCGATAGGCATCGACAAACTCCCTGATCAGATCCCGCTTGGCCGGCGTGTTCGGGGCCTTGTAGTCCGTCTGTTTCGTGTCCCACAGGCAGAAGCCCTCGTGGTGCTTGGTGGTGATCACCGCATATTTCATCCCCGCGCCTTTCGCGGCCCGGGCCCACTCGCGCGGCTGGTACAGATCCGGATCGAACCGATCAAAATATTTCTGGTAATCCTCGACCGAGATCTTCTCCCGATTGCGCACCCACTCGTGGCGCGCCGGCATCGCGTATAGCCCCCAATGGATGAACATCCCGAACCGCGCGTCGGTCCACCACGCCATGCGCTTCTCGCGCTGGGCATCGGTCTCGGCACGCAGGCCGCCGACAAAAGCCACCAGCACCAACAACAGATTCAGCATCCGTATCCTCATGCGCGCATCCTATAGCGGCACGCAAGGCCCGCTAGGAAGAAATGACTCCCAGGATTGTGGAGTGGCTCACCTGGCCACAGCCCACAAAATCGGAACGTCGCGACGCCGGGTCGACATGGCCACCGCGATCCGACAAGGCGCCGCAAAAAGTCCACATCGGCCCGGTCCTGTTCGCTGCAAGCGAATCTTGACTGGATACTCCCTGGGACGTCATCGGTCCCGTGCGATGGCCCATGCGTGCAAAGTCAGCCGGATCATCGGGATTCTGGATGCCGATGGGCAGACCGGATTCTTATCTGTCTTGCGGACGGCGGATGCACCGTCCGAGCAGCGCCGCGGCGCCAAGGAGCAGAACTGCCATCGAAGCGGGCTCGGGGATTAGCTGCGGGATCATCTCCTGCGCGAAGTTAACGCTGCCCAGGAACGAGACAACGTAGCCAAAATACCCTGCATCGCTGATCCCCACGGCCGTCCCACTGAAGTAATCCAATGTGCCGGTCCACTGCGAGCCGCTTTGCGTCGGTTGGGTGATCGCCCATGTCCAGTCGGGTGGCGAAACCACGCCCACGATCGAGAAAGACTTGTTCATGGTAATGTTGAGTTGATAGCCGATCCAGCTCGCGCCGGTGTCGTTCTCGATCGAATTGATGACCCAGAGTGTGGGATCCAGTTCAGTGTCGGTGGTGACCGTTCCAAGCATGTGGCCGGGAGACCAGTATTGCTTGCACGTGGCGGTTAGCGTGCTCGTCCCGGCGTCCCATGTTGTCGTGCAGGTGACGGCGCCATCGCCATCGTCGTCGAGCGTGGCACCGATAATGTTTGCCTGGGCCGAATCCACCACAAGACCAACTGCGATACCCACAATCCAGAAGAACTTGCGCATAACCTCGTCCCTTCAGAGCATAAGCAATGCTCCGAGGAAGAGCATACGGTTATCTTATTCGGATTATCAATGCTTTTCTCTGCTAGGTAAAGATCGGCGATCGTTTCGATGCGCTCCATGAAGCCCGAGGGCGCATCGAGCCGGAATGAACGTGGCTTCACGCGGAAGCGTGAAACATGCAGGCTAGCCCCACGGGTTGTCGCAGGTCGCGTGCATCACGACTCGCGTGGGTGGACCGTGGGACTGCTTGTGGTTATGGGCCTCGTTGCCACCCGTGTAAAAGAGGTGCCAGAGGCCCCCGTGCGCGACCAGCGCATGGGGCGCGTGGACCATATAGCTGTCGGGTTCGCCCGGCTGCCCACGGGGAATCCACGCCCCGCGCATCTCCCGGCGCCAGAGGATACCATCTTCGGACACGCACCCCTCGATATCCATGGTCTGCGCCCCGACGCGGTAGTGCCCCAGCATGCCGATCCGCCCCCGGGGCGTGTGTGTAACCGAAAGATAATAGAACTGCTGATCGGCCGGATCGTTCGCATCCGGCACCAAGAGGCGCTGACGCCCGGTCCAGTCCAACCCGTCCGCGCTGGTGTAACGATCGATCACCCGGATCCATCCGGCGCAATTGTCGTGCGCAATATACCCTGGGTGATCCTTGCCGACCTCGACCAGGCCCACCGAGTACATTTCGAATGTCCCGTCCGCCAACCGGTAGACATTCGTCGCATCGTTCGAGACTTGCCGCGCCAGCGCCCGAGGTTCGCCCTCGGGCCGAGCCGACTCTTTCTTGGACATGCGGCTCAGTCCGGCCTCCGCGGCCGTCGCGCCATCCACGGCGCGGTCACTGGGATGGTACAAGCAGGGCCTCAAGGGATCCAAAACCCGGTACCTTCTCCCGTCATCGCTCTCCGCCGCAAGATAGCGCACCACCTTCGGCGCATGGGCCCAGAAGTACAACCGGTGCCTCCCGCCAGGCAGCGGCACGTGCACTCCCTGAACGGGCCGCCACCCGGCGGGCAGATTGCCTATCGCCAGGGGAGCGTCTGGCGGATCGCCATCGCTCAGCACGGCGACATGCCGCTCCATCGCGCCCCCTGGCACTCCCTCGGCGATCCCAACGTTGAATGCCACTCCTTTCCCTGAAATCGAAAACCACAAACGCCAGCGCTCCCCGCCCAGCGGTTCCGCCGCGCTCGTGAAATTCTGGACCAGCCCCTTGTCATCCGAGGCCAACACAATCCCGCGCTTGCGCCAAGGTTTTCGGCCCAGCGCCGATTGCGCCCCGGACGTTCCTCCACGCCCGACCGTGCCCGGCAGACCGCACGCCGCCCCCCCCGCTCCGGCCAAGGCCCCCAGAAAAGAACGTCGTCCCATCGGGCTCATCAAGCCTCGTTCAAGATGCCGCCTCACTCACGTTTCTCCTTCCATGCGCCAAAACCTCCGGGGTTCACGTCCGGTGAGATCCATTCACTCTCTACCATGCCAGCGGGCACCAGGCACCTACTCCTCGTATCGATATTTGAACCTGCCGTTCGGCGCGGCATCGCCCCGGTCGATGAAATCCATGATGTCGCGGGGCGCGACACCATCGATCCACTTGAAATCGATCCGGGCCGGACGGCCCGAGAGGCCCAGCGTCTCCCGTGGCACGGCCAGGTGCATTTCCGCCCCGCTCGCAAAAAACGGCGCCTGTCCGGCCAGCACCCAGCGCGAACCGGACCGTCGCTCGATCGTTGCGCTCCCACCCTCGCGCCGTGCCCGGTTCACCATCAGATCGTAACCCTCCCATCCGGTCTTCGGGTTCGCGTCAGAATCGACCAGCAGCACCATCCAATCCGCGTCCGTCGCCGGCGATAGGACGTCGCGACACCGGGCATAAAAGTAGAGGTTTCCGGCATCCCGCGCGACCTTCATCACATCCAAGTCGTTGCGGCCGGTGGCGTTCACGTAAGGCGGCGTGTCACCGAATCCGGGGTGATCCCTGTGGGCGGTGTCGCCAAGATCATCGAAGAACGCCGACCCCACGCCACCCCACTGCGAAAAATCGCCATCGATACGGATGGTCTTGGGCGACGATGCCCTCGGGCGCGGCCGCACACCCTTGAAACGCCTGATGTGCCCGACCATCTGGTAGTAGTAGTTGTCGCCGTGGCCGCCCCGCATGGGTTCGATGTCCCGGCTGTACTCCTCGTTAAATTGATCCACGAAAAAGGTGTCCCCGGGCTTGAGCGGCTTTCCCAGCATCTGTCCCGGCCCGCCCTTTTCCCCTTTGACAAATCGCTGGGCCACCCACTCGTTCCAGCCCGTGATGAAAACAAAAGGTGGATCCACCTCGTGCGCGCGCGCCCACTGTTCCTCAAAGCACGGCCCTTTCGCCGTCCGCCGCTGCGATTCCGGCGGCTGTTTTCCTCCGCTGAAGCTCCGGCCGATATTCGACGTGGGGTGCTGCGCGACGCAGACGCTGATCTGCTCCGGTTTCTGCGGGCTCTCGTGCCAGCCGGCGCCCTGCGGGTGGTCATCCACCCATGGCCATTTGTCCTTTCCATCGCCAAACCACCCTCCCCGGCGCGTCCACGCCCACGACTGCCGCAGGGTGAAAAAATCCAAGACCTCGGGGCCGATGCCCTCTACCGGCGCCAGCAGCAACGGCTTGCCCAGCCACGGGCACCACGACTCCCGGAAGCGCCCCGCTTTGTAAACAGTGTCGTAAAGATGCTGCACCGTTTTGGCGCTCGCGGAATTCGTCAGGAACGCGATCCGCGGGACGACGCGCCCCGTCGCCCGGATCTCCGCCAGCACCCCGCAAAGTTCCGCCACCACCGCGTCATAGGTGAACGCGTTCGTCACATCGCAAAACAGGACATCCACGCCCGCGTCCGAGAGCATCTGGATGTGCTTCCGGATCACGAACCGGTCGCGGCTCCGGTAATACCCCAAATGGGGCTCACCCCAGTGGTGAAAATGGTGCACTGGACCCCACTGTGGATCCTTCGCATTCGCGGCCAGGATCTTCGTGATGTCGTGCACCTTGCCCTGTGCCGCGCCGTGTTCGCCAAGCCACAGGAAGTAGAAAATGCCCACCTGCTTGCCCTCGCGCGGTCCACCGCACGCGGCGTGATCAGGCAAGGTTCTCCCGAGCGCATCCGTCGCCACCCACGTGTCGGCCATCGGGTCTCGCGCACCGGCGGCCGGGGCACCCACAGCCTGCACCATGAACCCGAGGAAAACTGCGCCAGGGACAAGTGGCAAGGCGACCCTCATGGCCACGCATCATGCCAGATGAGCCTCGAGCGCCCAACCCATTTTCATCTCCCCAACTCAGTCCTCGACCTCGACCTCAAGGAGTTTCCCGCAACAACCCACCTCCACCTCGAGCCTCACGCCGTCCAACCTCGCGACCTTGGCCTCGTAGACGCACCTGCCGCACTTCTTGCGCTCTTTCTCGATCTCCAAAATCCGCCCCTTGCCGGCTTGCTTCCGGATCGTCCTCAGGACGGCGTCGGGGCAGTCCTTGATCTGCACTTTCTGCTCTCTCGCCCCGCGGGCAAACGCTGGCGTGGCCACCACCAGCCCCAATGCCAGTGCCATCAGTACCGCCGTGATGCCTTTCGCTTTGCTCATCGCTGCTCCTCGCTGCCTGTGTATTGCCCTATTTCTCTTTCGAAGTCGGCCGCTTCGCGGCGGGGCGCTTCCACTCGAGCACCTGACCGTCGGCCAGCAACCTCTCTCGAAGCGGCCCGTAGGGCACGTCCTGGACCGCCACCCTCGCGTCGATGGCCATCGCGGCCGCGGTGGCCGAGGACTGCGCCAAAATCATGAATACCGGCTCCATCCGGATCGACCCATAGGCGATGTGGCTGGCCGAAAGACACACGGGCACGAAGAGGTTCTCGCACTGTTCCCGCTTGGGCACGATCGCGCGGTAGCTGATCGGATATGGCGGCACACCCACCTGGATGTCGCCCTCGTTGCGGGCGAATCCCTCCGCGGAAATGTACCGTTGCACGTTGTGCGAATCCATGTTGTAGGCCCCCATGCCCACGGGATCTTCCGACCTCTCGGCACCCCGGCAGTGATGCTCCGTCATCACCACCCCCGCAACCATCCGCCGTGCCTCGCGAATGTACAACTGCGGTGCCCAGTGACCGGTTTCCCCGAATTCATCCTTGGGGAGACCCCAGCGCCGATACCAGTTCCGCAGGTCCTCCGGGACCCGCGGATGATTCTGGAGCGTCCACAGGTACCCCTTCTGATAGACCTCGTGCCGCCGGATGATGCGCTCGCGCGTGGCATAATCGCCATCCGGGTACTCGTAGTTCATGCCTATGTAATCCGTCGAAACCGCCCCGTGGTTATTCGTGTCGGTCTTCCTGTTCGGCAGGGGATCGTACTTGCTCTCGGGCTTGTGGTACTTCCCGCTCTCGATGTAGCGCAGCAACAACTCGTACTCCCTTTCGTCGTAACCATCGGGTTTGGCGATCGGCACCATGTTGTCGGGGGCATCCGTCAGGCACATGCGAAAACAGTAGGCCTGCACCCGATGATCGCCGGAACCCTCCTCGCCCGGCCCCTTGGGATCGATGCCCGGCAACACCCCGCCGGAGGGATCCCCGCGCCTCACGTACGGGTCCACGTTGGCACCCTCCGGGAACTGGTGGCTCTTGGCGCTTCGCGCCTGCACGCCATCAAGGGTCTCGCCGTATACCGAGTTGGCCTCGCGCCCCACGGTGTATTTCACCCCAGCCGCCGCCATCAGATCGCCCTCGTACGTCGCGTCGATGAACATCGCGCCCTCGAATCGCCGACCGTCCTCCATGACGATCGCGGCAATCCGCCCCCCATCCTTGACAAACCCTTTCCCGCCACGCCGGTCCAGCCGCGCGCCCGTGACCAGCTCGATCCCGTACGCCGAAATGATGTCCTTGTAGACTTCCGACGCCACCTTGGGCTCGAACGTCCACATCGCGTCCTCCCCCATCGCGTTTGGGGATTTTCGCCGAGTGAAATAATCCTCCTTGGACTCTTGAACCCACCTCCCCGGCTCTTCGTATTTCTTTTTGATCCGCCGGTAGAAATCGCGCGCCAGCCCGCCGATCGCCGCCTTGTTGCCGATATCCGTCCAGCCCAGGCCGCCCGTGGTCAGCCCTCCAATGTGCCGCCCGGGTTCGACCACGATGGACGTCTTGCCCATCGCATGGGCCTGCGCCGCCGCCATCAATCCGGCCGACGTGCCACCGTAGATCACAATGTCGTGCCCCGCCCGCACCGCACCGCATCCCAGGACCGAAACCACGATCAGTATAATTCGGACAATCCTATTCATAACTTTCCAATGTTTGATCATGGGCCGCCCATCCAATGACCAAGTCGCGCTGTCCAACTTGGCGTTAATGGCCAGGCAGGAGTTTTCGTGCATTCTTGTTGGCCGCGGCACCGTTATCCAGCGAATTCCGTGCCGCATCCATCCCTTGTTTCCGCGCGGCGGTCTGCTATGGAATCAGTATGAGGTTTTGGCCATCAGCACTTTGCCTGTTGGCCATCGCAACGGCGGTTTGCGCCCAGACGGGAACCAATCCGGCGATGGGCGCCCCCCGTGCCGAAGCGGGCCCACAGACCGTCATCATCCCCATCAAGGGAGATATCGACGGCGCCCTCACCTTCGTCGTCCGGCGCGGCGTCAAGATCGCCCTGGACCGCGGCGCCCAGCACCTGGTCCTCCACATGGATACGGACGGCGGTCCGGTCACCGACACCACCGAGATCATGGCGATCATCCAGCGTTTCAAGCCGGAGGCGAACACCTACACGCTGGTGGACAAGAAGGCCTATTCCGCGGGTTCATTCATCGCCGCCAGCACCCGCCATATCTACATGGTGCCGGGATCCGTCATCGGGGCCGCCACGCCAATTCTCATCACGGGCCAAGAGCTCGGCGAGGCCGTCCAGGCCAAGATGAACTCCGCGCTCCGCGCCATGGTCCGCGCCGCCGCAGAGCGCCACGGCCACCGCGCCGAGGTCTTTGAGGCCATGATCGAAAAGGACCGCGGCCTCAAGATCGGCGACAAGGTGATCGTCCCCGAGGGCGAGATCCTCACCCTCACCGCCGAGGAGGCCGCTAAGACCTACGGCGATCCCCCGCAGCCCCTTCTCTCGTCGGGCACCGTCAACTCAATGGACGAGATGCTCGCCAAAGCCGGCCTCTCCGGGGCCGAGATCATCCAGGTCGAACAGACCGGATTCGAGACGGCCGCCCGCTGGATCGTGAGCATCGCCCCCATACTGCTGCTTGCCGGCATCGTGGGCATATACGTCGAATTCAAGGTTCCCGGTTTTGGCCTCCCGGGCATCGCGGGCGCCACGTGCCTGCTGCTCTTCTTTTTCGGCCATCAGATCGCCGGCCTCTCCGGCCACGAGGCCCTCGTCCTCTTCGGGATCGGGATCATCCTCGTCGCGCTTGAGATCTTCGTGTTTCCGGGAACCCTCCTCCCCGGTGCCATCGGCGCCGCCCTCATCGTGACGTCGCTCCTGATGGCCATGGTCGATTACTACCCGCGCGATCCCGTCATCCCCGAAATGTCCCAGCTCCAGCGCCCCCTGCTCAACCTCACGATCTCGCTCGTGGGCGCCGGCATCGTCATCGCGTTCCTGGCCATGACACTTCCCTCCACGTCGCTGTTCGCCACCCTCACCGTCAAATCGACGAGCGGCAGGGCCGTCGAACTGCCCGCCCAGGTCGGCGATGCCGGTGTCGCGGCCAGCGATCTCCGACCGGCCGGCAAGGCCACGTTTGGAGATAGGCTCGAGGACGTGGTCACCGAGGGCGATTTTATCGCGAGGGGTGACGCCGTGCGCGTCGTCGCGGTCGAGGGCTTGCGCATTGTCGTGGTGAGGGCTTGAACATGGAATGGATCATCGTGCTCGTCCTCTGCGGCCTCCTGCTCGTCATCGCCGAAATCTTCCTCCCCGGCGGCATCCTCGGACTGGTCGGCGCCGGATGCCTCGTCGCGGCGGCGGTGATGTCGTTCCAAGAGTTCGGCCCCGCCGGTGGCGCCATGTTCACGATGGCGGAAATCGCCGTGGGCGCGCTGGTCATCCTCCAGGCGGTGCGCTGGATACCGAACACCCGGCTCGGCAAGGGCCTGGTCCTGGGCGCGGCCGTCGAAGGCAGCGCGCCATCCAAGGACAACGAGGATCTCCTCGGCCGCGAGGGCGTGGCCATCACGCAGCTCCGGCCAGCCGGCGCCGCCAGCATCGACGGTCGGCGCCATGACGTGGTCACCGAGGGAAGCTTGATCGAGGCGGGCACTCCGCTAAAGGTAATCGCTGTCGAGGGCATGCGGGTCGTCGTCCGGCCCAGACAGGGCAACAACGCTGAGAAGAAAGGATAGGACTCATGAATGCGGCAATAGGCATAGGAACGATTCTCGTACTGGTCGCGCTGCTCATCCTGTTGGTGATCATCGCGAAGTTCTTCATGACATGGTTGCGCGCCCTGCTGGCCCGAGCGCCGGTGCAGATGCGGAGCCTTGTCGGGATGTGGCTGCGCCGCGTGCCCACGGGGCTCATCGTCGATAGCCGCATCGCCGCAGTGAAAGCGGGCATCGAGCTCAACACCGACCCGCTCGAGGCACATTACCTTGCCGGCGGCAATGTCTACCAGACGGTCACCTCTCTGATCTGCGCCCAGAAGGCCGGCATCCACCTCACCTGGGATCGCGCCTGCGCGATCGACCTCTCGGTCCGGGGTACCGACAAAAGCGTCATCGAGGCCGTCCAGACCAGCGTCAACCCCAAGGTCATCGATTGCCCTAATCCGAAATCCGGGAAGGTCACCATCGATGGCGTCGCGAAGGATGGCATCGCCGTCAAGGCGCGCGCCCGCGTCACCGTGCGCACCAATCTCGACCGCTTCGTCGGAGGCGCCATGGAGGAGACGGTCATCGCCCGCGTCGGCGAGGGCATCGTCAGCGCCATCGGCTCCTGCGATAGCTACAAGCGGGTGCTCGAAAACCCCGACGTCATCTCCAAGACCGTCCTCCAGAAGGGCCTCGATGCCCAGACCGCATTCGAGATCGTCTCGATCGATATCGCCGACGTGGACGTGGGCGAAAACATCGGTGCCAAGCTCCAGGCCGAGCAGGCCGAGGCCGACAAGCGAGTCGCCCAAGCCCGCGCCGAGGTCCGGCGCGCCGCGGCCGTTGCCACCGAGCAGGAGATGAAAGCCAAGACCCAGGAGATGCGCGCCAAGGTCGTCGAGGCGGAGGCGGAGGTACCCCTGGCGGTCGCCGAGGCGTTCCGCAATGGCCGACTCGGCATCATGGACTACCAGCGCTTTCTGAACATTCAGGCCGACACCCAGATGCGCTCCTCAATCGCCCAGGGCGGCGATGCGGGCCCGGCCCAGGGCCGCAAGGAGGAATAGCCGCCAGAAAGGGCTCTGCTCGATGGAACACTTCCCGTTCGAACAGATCATCGGGCTGATCGTATTTGTCATCATCGCCCTGGCGCAGTTTTGGACAAAACTGCGCACGGGCAAGCCCATGCCTCAGCCGGAGGAACCCGAGCCGGAGTTCGACTTCCCCGATTTTGGCGACCCGAAACCTCTGGCGCCCCCGCAGCCCGCGCCCGCCAGAGCCACACCGTCCCGAGCACCAACTCCGAGACTTGACGAGGCCCTGCGCGAGGCGCTGGGCCTTCCAACCGCCACGCGTCCTTCATCCGCCGCACCTCCCCTCCAGCAAAAGACGCCCGCATCACCCCCCGTGCTCACCCAGGCAGCGGCGATCCCCCAGCCCGCGCAGCAGCAGCGGAGCCCCAAAATCCCGGCTGCACCCACCCCGCCCCTCCCGGCACCTTCGCCGGGATATGAGGCTCGCAAACCCGCGGATGTGCTCACCAGCATCGAACGCCTCGAACAGGAAACCGATTTCGTCCGCGCCCGACTCCAGGAGATCGGACGCATGGACGTCTCCGCCGGCAGGGACGCCGAGGCCCGGATGCGCCGACGACTCGGCGAACTCGTGCAAGAGCTGGGTTTGGCCCGAACGGCGACCGCGCCCCCCGCCGCGCGGAAGGAACCGCTCATTCGCCGATGGCTCTCCGACCGCAATGCCCTGCGCCGCGCCATCGTCCTCAACGAGGTCCTCGGCCCACCGCGTTCCCTCAACCCGCATAGCTAACCCAGAGCACGCACGGAAGCCATGCCATTCATTAGAATCACCTCCAACCAGATCCCCGACGAACCCAACGCCCTGCTCGCCTACGCATCGAAGGTCGTCGCGAGAGAGACTGGCAAGCCCGAGGCCTACGTCATGGTCTGCCTCGATCCGCCCACCGCCATGACATTCGCGGGTTCCACCGCGCCCGTCGCATTCTTCGAGGTGCGCGGCATCGGCCTTTCGACGGACATCACTCCCCGCCTCTCCGCGCAGCTCTGCGCCGTCGCCAAGTCCCACCTCGCCGTGCCCCCCGACCGCGTCTTTATCAACTTCATCGATGTCCCGGCCAACCGCTGGGGTTTCAACGGCGAAACCTTCGGTTAATGCCTCGCCAACCCAAAACAAAACACCATGGCACTCACACCCTCCACGATGCTCCCCCTCGGCACCCCGGCGCCTCAATTCGCACTGCCCGATACCAGCGGCAAGACGGTCTCGCTCGCCGACTTCAAAGCCGCCCCCGCGCTGGTCGTCATGTTCATCTGCAATCATTGCCCCTACGTCAAACATCTCCAGGCCGCCCTGGCGAAATTCGGCAAGGAATACGCCGCGAAAGGCGCCGCCATCATCGCCATCAACTCCAATGATGCCGAAAACTACCCGGATGACTCCCCGTCCCGCATGAAGGAGGACGCGAAACGCTTTGGCTACACCTTCCCCTACCTCTACGACGCGACGCAGGCCGTCGCAAAAGTCTACCGCGCCGCCTGCACCCCTGATTTTTACGTCTTCGGCAAAGACCGGAAGCTGGTGTACCGGGGCCAATTCGACGCCAGCCGCCCCGGCAACGGTATCCCCATCACGGGTGCCGACCTCCGCGCTGCCACCGATGCCGCCCTGGCCGCTAAACCCGCGCCCGCCGATCAAAAACCCAGCATGGGCTGCAATATCAAATGGAAAGCTGGGAACGCCCCAGATTACTGACATCGAAAGCAGCCCGTTGATGGTTCGGGTGATCCCATCTCGTTCTGGCTCGAAAACTCAGTTGCCGGACAGTAGGAACCTGCTTGCAGGCGACTCCATGCGCGAATCGCGCGCAAGCGCGCTCCCACATCTCATTTTCCACCCTCGGTGACGCCCCGAATGCCCGCCGCAGGCTCATCCCTCCCCACCCTCCCTCATCCCCCTCCCCGCATCCTCCCAATCGTCGCAGTCGTGGACCGCCCCGGAACCAACGGCAGAATCCGGATTTCGGCCCCGCAGGCCTCCAGCGCCGCCCGTTCGCCGGAATCCAGACTCTCCGGCGTGTAATCCCCCCCTTTTACGTACACATCGGGCCCCGCCAACCGCAACAGGTCATCACACCGGGGTGTGTCAAAAATGGCCACGGCATCGACCGCCGCCAGCGCCGCCAGCACCTCCGCCCGATCCTCGGCGGGATTGATCGGTCGCCCCTCTCCCTTCAGTTTCCGGACCGATGCGTCGCCATTCAAGAGAACCAGTAGGACATCCCCCAGTGCCCTCGCCTGCCCCAGATAGCGCACGTGCCCAACGTGCAGCACGTCGAAACACCCATTGGTCACGACGAGCCGTCGGCCGGAATCTCGCAACTTCCTCCGCCAAAGCGGGATGTCCGCATGCTCCAACAGCTTTGGGTTCAATATGGACTTTCTTTTAGGGCCCGTTAGCATCTCGATCAAATCGATTCTCGCTGAAACCCAGTCCAAATGAGGGATTCCATCTACGGCATGATCTGGATGGCCTGCTACGTCCTCTTAGCAGGCGGGCTCTCCATCTACTGCTTCCATCGGCTGTTCATCCTCTTCCTGTATTTTCGTCACAAGGCGGACAGGCCAGAGCCGCAATCCCGGTTTGCCCAGCTGCCCTTCATCACCGTCCAAATCCCCCTTTATAATGAAATGTACGTCGCCGGCCGCCTGCTGGATGCGGTAGCCGCCATCGACTATCCCCGCGACCGGCTGGAAATCCAGGTCCTCGACGACTCCACCGACGATACCGTGGACTTGGTCGCCACCAAGGTCGCCGACCTCCAAGCCCGCGGATTCGCCGCAGAACACGTCCGCCGCGGCACCCGGCAGGGCTTCAAGGCCGGCGCCCTCGCCCATGGATTGAACACCGCCCGGGGTGAATTCCTCGCCATCTTCGACGCCGATTTCATTCCCAATCCCAACATCTTCCGCAGGTGCATCGACCACTTCACGGATACGCGCCTGGGCATGATACAGACGCGCTGGGATCACCTGAACCGCGACTACTCCCTGCTCACTCGCCTCCAGGCCATCTTCCTCGATGGCCACCTCCTCCTCGAGCAAACCGCACGGGCCCGCTCCGGCCGCTTCTTCAACTTCAATGGGACGGCCGGCATATGGCGCAAAGACTGCATCGTGGACGCCGACGGCTGGCACGCCGATACGCTCACGGAGGATCTGGACCTCAGCTACCGCGCGCAGCTCGCCCAATGGCGGTTCCTCTTCCTCCCCGACCTTGTCACCCCCGCTGAATTGCCCGTCGAGATGAACGCCTTCAAGACCCAGCAGCACCGCTGGGCCAAGGGCAGCATCCAGACGTGCAAGAAACTGCTGCCCGCCGTCTGGCGCGCCCCACTTTCCCTACCCATCAAGATCGAAGCCACGTTCCACCTCACGAGCAACTTCGCCTACCTGCTTTTCCTCCTCCTGTGTGTGATCGTGAATCCCGCCATCTCACCTCAACGGACCGAAATCCTCCTGCCGTGGCTCCCGGACCTGCCCATCTTCTCCTGTGCCGTGTGGGCCGTCGTCCTGTTCTATATCGTCGTGCTCCGGGAACTCCGGCCCCGCTGGTGGCTCGAACTCTGGTGCATCCCCGCCGTGCTCGCTCTCGGAGTCGGCATGTCGATCAGCAACGCGAAGGCCGTCCTGGAGGCGATGTTCAATCAGGGGGGCGCATTTGTCAGGACCCCGAAATACGGCCTCCTATCCCGGGGTGAACCGTGGCGGGGCAAACGCTACTTCGCCATGCCATCCGCCCTCGTCCTGTTCGAATTGGCCGCCGCCGCCTACTTCGCTGAGATCATCTGGATCGCCGCCCGCGACGCCAACTGGGGCAGCGTTCCCTTCCTCTTCTTCTTCTTCGGCGGATTCGCCTACGTGGCCGCCACCTCCCTCATGCCCCCCAAGGCCGCGGCGGCCTCCCCCAACGTTTGACTGACTCGAAAATACAGATGCCGGGCAGTAGGAGCCTGCTTGCAGGCGATTCTATGCGCGAATCGCGCGCAAGCGCGCTCCTGCATCCCATTTTCACCCCCGGTCGTACCCGCTGCGGCGGGCATGATGTCTGACCCTCAACTTCAGAGCGCGGACATTTCCATTTGCTTCCAACGGCGCCCGCCCTTAACTAGGCGCCAATGAAAATCGTCCTCGCCTACTCTGGAGGCCTCGATACCTCCGTGATCCTCACCTGGCTCAAGGAGACCTATGCCGCCGATATCATCGCGTTCTGCGCCAACATCGGCCAAGAGGAGGAACTCGATGGCCTCGAGGCCAAGGCCCTCAAGACGGGTGCCTCCCGCTGCATCATCGACGACCTTCAGGATGAATTCGCACGCGATTTCATCTTCCCCATGATCCAGGCCCAGGCGAAGTACGAGGGACAGTACCTGCTGGGCACCAGCATCGCCCGCCCGCTGATCGCCAAGCGCATGGTCGAAATTGCCCGCGCCAAGGGCGCCGACGCCATCTGCCACGGCGCCACCGGCAAAGGCAATGACCAGGTCCGCTTCGAACTCACGGCCGCCGCCCTCGCGCCCGAGATCGCCGTCATCGCCCCCTGGCGCATCAAGGCCTTCCGGGACGCCTTCCCGGGGCGCCAGGAGATGATCGCCTTCGCCCGCGACCGCGCCATCCCCGTCCAGGCCAGCGCGTCGAAACCCTATTCGATGGACCGCAACCTGCTCCATATCTCCTATGAGGCCGGCGTGCTCGAGGACCCATGGCTCGATGCCTCCGCCCCCGAGCACAAGGAAATGTATCGCCTGTCCGCCTCGCCCGAGGATGCCCCCGACGCATCCGATCTCATCGAGCTGGATTTCGAAAAGGGCCTCTGCGTGCGCGTGCGCGGCGCCGGCGAGAATCCAGGTCCCGCCCAGTCCCCCCTCCAGGTGATGCGACGGCTCAACGCCCTCGGAGGCAAGCACGGCATCGGCCGCGTCGACATGGTCGAGGACCGTTTCGTCGGAATGAAGTCCCGCGGCGTCTACGAAACCCCGGGCGGCACTATCCTCCTCCACGGGCACCGACAGATCGAATCGCTCACCATGGACCGCGAGGTCATGCAACTCCGGGACACGCTCATCCCGCGCTATGCCGCCCTCGTCTACAACGGATTCTGGTTCTCGCCTGAACGCGAGTTCATCCAGGCCGCCGTGACCGAATCCCAGAAAACTGTCTCCGGCACTGTCCGGCTCCGCCTCTACAAGGGCAACGTCATCACCGCCGGGCGCAAATCGCCCCTCTCCCTCTATCGGCCGGACATTGCGACCATGGAGGCTGACCCGTCCAAGGCCTATGACCAGGACGATGCCACCGGCTTCATTCGCCTCAATGCGCTGCGGCTCAAGATGCAGGCCATCCGCAGCCGCTCTCACGGCTGAGACATGCAGGAACTCGCGCCAGAAACAAAGCGGGTCCTGATGGAGGCCGCGGGATACCGCGAGCTGGGAATGCCGCTTGATTCGGTGGCCGCGCTGGCGCTCATCCCAGCCCGCGACGCCCGCCACCCCGCCGTCCTCCTCGCCTGGTGCGAGACCGAAGCCGCGCGCCAAGACTGGACCGCCGCCCGAGACAGGGCCCGACAGCTCACCGCCGCGGCGCCCTCGTTCGCCGCGGGCTGGTTCTGGCTCGGGTACGCGCTCCGACGATCAGAGTCGCCCGCCGCCGCCTGGCGTGCCCTCCGCCCGGTGGTCGGGGGATTCGCCGACGAACCCGTCGTCGATTACAATTTCGCCTGCTATGCCTGCCTCGACGGCCACATCGAAGGGGCCAAGGCCTCCCTCGACAAGCTCTTCGCCTCCAACCCCGAATGGCGCGAGTGCGCGCTGCGCGACGAGGATCTGCTCGCGATCCGCGACTGGCTCAAATCCAAGTGACCCTTGACCTGTTCTCCATGACCGACCTTAAGAAACGCCTGGGCCGCCGCTTCTGGCGGCACGGGACGCTCCTCCAAGAAGCCCTCACGCACCCATCGGTGCCGCCGGGAGAGTCCGGTGAGCGCCCCGCCGACAACCAGCGCCTCGAATACCTCGGGGATGCCGTGCTCCAACTCCTCTGCACCGAATACCTCTACGAATCCCAGCCCAGCGCAAACGAGGGCGAACTTACGAAGGGCCGCGCAAGCCTCGTCAATCGCCAGGTGATGTGCGCGCTCGCGCTCCAGCTGGACCTCGGACGGCATCTCGTCCTGAGCAGGAGCGAGGAGGCAAACGGGGGGCGAGTCCGGCCCTCGAACCTCGCCGATGCCATGGAGGCCGTCATCGGCGCCATCTACCTCGATGGCGGCTGGGGAGCCGCCCAGAGATTCGCGGCCCGCGTCCTTAAGCCTTTCTGGCAATCGCTCGAAACCGACCTCCACGCGCTAAACCCCAAAGGCCGCCTCCAGGAAATCCTCCAGGCCATCACCCCGGAGGCACCCACATATACCACGATTGAAGAGCGGGGTCCCGGACACGCGCGATCCTTCACGGTCGTCGTGGAATGGCGGGGCAGGCGCCTCGCATCGGGCACGGGAAAAAGCAAGAAAGAGGCGGAATCTAACGCCGCAGCGACCGCATTAAACCTTCAAAACTGGCTCGCGCACGCCCCCGGAGCCTCCCCACCTCCGCCATCATAGCATCGGCCGAATCGTATCCGGCGCGCCGCGCCAGCCCTTCCCTTGCCTCCGGCGATGCGGGCAGGCACGACGCCGACTGAAATTCGAAGCGCCGGTGTACCGACTCCAGATGCCTGAGCACACCGTACGCTTCTCCCATCGTCGCCGCCTCACCAGGAAACTCTTCCGCCATCATCCCCAGCGCAACCCGCAATCGCGGCTCGGGTCGCCCCCTCCGCAGTTGCCAGCACTGGACGGCCATCTCGATGTCCATCACGCCACCGGGACCCGTCTTGATGCGCGTTTCTGGGGCACTCGCGCGATCGCGCTCGGCCTCGATCCGGCCCTTCATCTCCAGCATCCGATCGACGAGCGCCGGGTCCCGGCCGTGCTCCAACCACAACGGCATCACGACATCAAAAAAACGCCCCGCCAACGCCGGATCCCCGGCCGCATGCCGAAACTTGACCAGCGCGACAAACTCCCATGTCGCCGCCCGATCCCGATAGTACGCGCCGATCTGGCCCATGTCCGGCGTCAGGATTCCACTTTCGCCCTCCGGCCGAAGTCGGGCGTCGGCTTTGTACAGGATGCCATTCGAAGAACTCTCGGAAAGCGTGCGGAGCAGACTGCGCGCAGCGTCGGGGATTCCACCGACGAACACCAGATCGAGGTCGCTGCCATAGCACAGCTCCCAGCCTCCGAACTTGCCCGCCGCCACGATCGCCATCTCGGGACAACCCAACCGCCCACAAAGCCACCGGACACACGCCTGCGCGATCCCCGAATGCTCGTACTCCCGCTGCGCGCCATCGACAAGGCCCAGCGCATCCTGAATCGCGATCCGCAGGCCCTGCTCCCACCGCCACGATCGAAGCGCCTCCACGTCTTCCTGCATCGCGGCCTCCGCCTCGTAATCCTCCGGCCCGAGCACGTCATCGATCCGCCCACCCCGGCAGATCGATTCCAGCCAGTCCGGGTGGGTCACCAGCAGTTCGCGGAAACGCTGACTGGCGTCAAACAGCTTCACCAACAACTCGAGCACCCGGGGATTCGACGCCCACGTCTCGTACAGTTGTCCCCTCGCCCCGTACCGCTCGACAAAATTCTCGAGCCCCGCCAAGACCCGTTCCGGATCGACCAGCCTCCGAAGATGCGACTCGAGTATCGGTTCGAGGGTCTCAAAAAGCTGCCGCGTCCTCGGCGAAATGTTCGAGAACGTCGGCCCCTGCCGCATCCCCTCGAGAATGCGGCGCCCGCTCTCCCCCAGCCAATCCCAAGACGGCGCCGACGACCCGGCCCCCTGCCTGGTCCGCACCAGTTGATCGAAGAGCCGCCTCACAATCTGCCGGTGCCTATCGCATGCCGCGTCAAAGGCCTCTGGCGAGGTGTGACCCAGGCTGCGCGCAATCCGACACCGGGCTTCCGCCCCGGTCGGTATCACGTGTGTCTGCCTTTCCTCGGCCATCTGTATGCGGTGCTCGAGCCGCCTCCAGAATAGATACGCATCCCTCAGGTCCCTCACCGCCTCCGGCGGCATCAGCTCAAGCCGATCAATGGCCGCCAGCGCCGATAGCGTCCCCTGCGTCTGGAGATACGCCTGCCTCCCACCATGCAGCATCTGAAACACCTGGACCAGGAATTCGATCTCGCGGATGCCCCCCACCCCCCGCTTCACATCAGAATACCGCGTCACCTCATCCAAAAGCTCATTCTCTATCCGATCCTTGATGTGGCTCACCTCGTCCAAAACTTGCTCTGACAGCAGCCGCGGGTAGCAGAAGGGCTGAATCATCACGCCAAATTCGTATCCCAGTTCCTGGTCGCCGGCGCATGCCCTCGCCTTCATAAGCGCCAACCGCTCCCACGTTTCCCCAAACTCGGAATAATAATTCTCGCACCCCTCCAACGAGCGGGCCAAAGGTCCGCTGTCGCCATCGGGTCGCAGGCGCATGTCGATCCGAAACAATCCCCCCGACGCGGTCCGCTCCGCGAACTTTGCCACGAATAGCTTTCCCCACTGGTTGTACCATTCGTGGCGGGTCAGTCCCCCTTCGGTTTCTCCCTCCTCGCCATAGACCAGCATCAGGTCCACATCCGAAGAGTAGTTCAACTCCCTCCCCCCGAGTTTCCCCAGTCCCAGCACGATCCAGTCGCATTCCGGTCCTCCCCGCCTCTCCGCGACTCGCGCCCAGCACAGGTGCGCCACCCGGCCAATGCATTCGTCGGCCAGCGCCGAAAGCGCCATCACGGTCTCCTCCACGGTCGCGATATCCGCCCAATCGCGCGCCCCAATCCGCAGCATCTCGCGACGCTTGAATGCCCGCAGCCGATCCAGCGCGGCATCGAAACCCGCCGCGTCCCGCAGCCAATCATCCAGGTCCGCCCGCATCCTGCCGGCCAATCGCGGCGTGCCATCCCGCACGGCCGCCTCCAGCCAATCCCTCCACTCCGGATGCACCCCCAGCGTCACCCGCGAAACTGTCGAGTACGCCAAGAAACCTTCCACCGGATCAGCAGCCATTGGCATTCAAACTGCCAGACATCCCCTCCCGTCGCCAATCCCGGAAACGTGCTATCCCGCACCCGGATCCGCATTCCCCTCAGCCCTTGCCATCGGAAACCCGCGAGAGGCCACACGCCTCTGCCGCCGCCCCAACGACCGTTCCCAGGCGCCCGCGCAACCGGCTGGACCGAAAGTGCAGAAATGCGGCAAGAACGATGGCGAGGCACAGCACGGCCCACGCGGGCGCCCCGAGCCGAAGCACCGGAATCATCCCCCCCACCAGCGCGACCCGAACCAGCCACTGGAATGCCGTCGGCCGCATGTCATAAGCAACGCGCACCAGCACCTTCGGCCCCCCATGATGCTCGTCCGCCGTCCGAAGCCTGCAGCACCACCAGCGGCTCCCGAACACCTCCACGTCCCATGGCATCCAGCCCGGGTCCAGCGAGAACCGCCACCCCTCCGCCTGGAGCCGGCCCGATAGCTCTTTCAGCAACGAAAGTCGGCCCACCCCACGCTCGTTCCAGAAACTCTCCGGCGGCTTGGCCCGTTCGCGCGCCTCCACATCCGAATCGATCACCGCAGATGGCGTCCTGTTGTTCCGGATCCATGTCGTGTAGCGGGCCCAGCCCCTGACCAGCGGCTGTGCCACGGCGAGAAACCACAGCATCAGGCGCGCTCGCCCGGTATCGTGCGCCCCTTCGATCCGCGCCCGCCAAGCCCAAACCGCCCCCGCCGCAAGCGTCGACCAGATCATGAGCACGCCAATCACGCGCGCCTCCGACCACCACACCCCAAGAAGTAACGCATAGAGACCGGCGAGACACCATTCGACGCTCGAGACCATCGCGGCCCACGCCCCCCCGCGCCTCCCATAGGCACACTGAAACATCCCAAGCCCAAAGGCGCCGTGATAGATCACCGGTCGCCACGGCAACAGCGACAAATCCGGTTGCCCATAGACCGTCCCCCGCCACCGCGCGCCGCCCAATGGACCGAAAAATACCGCATGGTTAAACCGGAGAAGCGATTCCGCCTCACCATACCCGCGCTGTTGACCCAGATACGCCGCCACCGTGCCCCGCCGCCTGTGCCACACCACCGCCGCCGGACTGAACCCGATGCGGTAACCCTGCGCCATCAGCCGCCAGCAGATGTCCACATCATCCCCCGCCACGCGGTAATCCTCGTCAAAGCCGCCAATCCCTTGCAACGGCCCCTTCCAAAAGGCCATGTTGCAGCCAGGCACGTGCTCCGCCTCCACGTCGGACAACAGCACATGGTTCGGGGCGCCTGGCGCGACCGCCACGCACGCCTCCACCCACCCCTCTGCGGGCGGGGCGAGATTTGGGCCACCGACCGCCGCGAACTTGCCCGAAGAGAGCGTCCAGCACAGATGCCGCAGCCAGTCCGCGTCCGCCACACAATCGGCATCCGTGAATGCCACCACATCACCGCGCGCCGCGGCGATGCCCGCGTTCCGCGCCGCGCTCAAGCCCCTGTTCTCTTGTACGATATTCTTGAACTCAGGGCGCGCGACAGATCCCACGCTCCTCTCCATCAAGAAATCTTCGACCAGCGACTGCGTCCCATCGCACGATCCATCGTCGACCAGGATCACCTCGTACTCGGGGTAGTTCAGTCGATCCAACGAACGGAGCGCCCCCGGCAACGTCGATGCCGCATTGAATGCGCAGACCACCACGGATGCCGTCGGCGCCCGATATCCTGCCGGCGCACCGCCGCCGTCCCGCCAGAGCGAACGCACCGCATCGTACGCGAGCTTGGGTCGCCGGTCGCGCGTCACGAGCCCGAAGGCCCAGTCACCCACATCCATCCCGCCCGTGTACCACTCGTCGGTCCAGGAAAAGAGCACGGTGCCAGCCGCGCCCCCCTGCTCGCATGCCCCGATGTGCCACGCCAGTAGCTCCGCCTGCGCCCTCTCCCCATGGCGCACCGTGTCCATGCCAAACTCCGCGAGCAGCAGCGGCCGATCCCCCGCGACACTGTGCAGGCGAGAAAGATAATTCCTGAACTCAACCTCCCGGTGCAGGTAGACGTTGAACGTCACGAAATCTGCCGCGTTCGGCACGAGGTACTCGGTCGGCGGATACGATGCGTAGGAGATCAGCCTATCCGGATCTTCTTGCTTCGCCGCATCGATGAGGTCATCCAGGAAATCACTCACCCGGTCCGGCCCCATCCACCGAACCAGATCCGAGGGCACTTCGTTTCCCACCAGTAACCCCGCGACGCAAGCCCGTCCCCGCACCGCCCGAGCACACGCCCTCACGCGACCCAGCACCTCCTCGCGCGACGACCTTTCGCCGAGGAATGCCACGTGCTGCGTCCACGGAACGGTAATCATCGAGCGGATCCCGGCCGCCTCCGCCTCATCCAGAAACCACGCCGGCGGCACGTGGTAAAGGCGCACCGCATTGGCCCCCAATGCCGCGATTTGACCCAGATCAGCAACCACCTGCGAGCGCCCGGGCAAGTGAATCTCGGGATTGTCCCCCCCAGGCCGGAACGGCCCATACGCGACCCCGCGAACGACGAACTTCTCGTCGCCCGCAAACAGAAACTTCGCCTTACGGACCAGCGACTCCATTTCCAGGTTCCCACGCTTCGGTCCACCCAGGCGGGCAGGCCACAGAAACCTATCATCTTGAGACGACGGCGGCCCGCGACGGCTTCAGAAGCACCGAAACCGCACTAGAACGGCGCATCTTCCTCAAGTTCGGGCTCCTCGGCTTCCGCCGGCGCCTGCCGACGTCCCCCGCCGGCGGTCGAACCGCCACCGCCTTCAGCACCCTCGATCTTCCATGCCTGGAGATCCGTGAAATATCGCCCATTGCTCTCGCTGCCACGCAGGTCAAAGGTCACCTTGACCTTCTGCCCGACCTGGAAACGGTCGATCAGCCCGACCTTGTCCTTGATCAACGATAGCTTGATGTGCTGCGGGTAGCGGTCTTCCGCCCCCCGGCTCGTCGTCACCACGAATTCGCGCTTGGTAAAACCCTTCCCAAACGTCTTGGTCTCGAACACCTCTTTGAGGTTACCTTCCAGCTCATATGCCATATGCCTCTATCCCCTTTCTTAAAAGAACCAACGTGCCCCCCGTGGCGCATGCCACCAGGGAAAAACGGATGATGGAACGTCGGGAGAATTCACGGATGCAAGCGCGTCTGATCTCCTCGGCGAACTCATCACCGGCCCGACTGTCCTCAAATCAGCGCTTCGCCACGACGATGCCGATTTCGGCGCGCCGATTCTTGGTCCATGCGGCCTCCCCCGAACCCTGCGCGGCCGGCCTCTCCTCGCCGTACGAATAGGTGTACACGCGATCGCGCACGACCCCGAGGCCCAGCATGTAGTCGCGCACCGCGATCGAACGGCGCTCGCCCAGCGCGCGGTTGTAGCCCAGGGAACCCCGCTCGTCCGTGTGGCCCGCCACAAGTATCTGCTTGTCCGGGTGCTTCGCCAACCAGCCCGCCACCTTCTCGAGCTTGGACCGCTCCGATGCCCCGATGGTGCTGGCGTCGGTCGCGAAATAGATGATGCCACAATTCATGTCCGGCGCGCGCAGCGTCCCATAGTCAACGTCGGTCTCGGGATTGAAATTCCCTCGCTCCGGCAACGACTGCATGGCGGTATAGTCCACCTCGCCGCCCGGAGCACCTCCCACACCAGAATACGGCTGTGCGCTCTTGCAGCCCGCCAACACCAGCAAGCCCGCCGCACAACCCACGCCCACAATCCACTGTTCCATCCGCATAATGTTCATTCTCATTGAGTGCAACTCGGTTCTGAACTATCCGCAAAACCGTTTTCCAGAACGTAACTTTCACCCGTCACGGAGTCAAGAAGCGCCAGCTTCCCGGAACGGGCGAAAACAAGGTGCCGCGAGTCGCGGCACCACGAGGGATCCTCACAATCCCCGCCACCCGAAGTCAGCTGGCGCGCCTTGCCAGAAGCCATGTCGTAGACGTAGATCTGAAAAACGCCACTCACCCGCGCATTGAAAGCGATCTGCCTGCCGTCGGGCGACCACGCCGGTTCGGTGGCGTACAGGACGCCCGTATTCAATCGCTCCGCACCGCCCCCTCGCAACGGCTGGATGTACAGCTGGGGTGCACCGCGATCATCGCTCGAGTAGACCAGCCGCTGCCCGTCCGGAGAAAAACACGCCGATGCCTCGGTCCCGCGCGTGCGAGTCAGCCTCGTCGGCGCCCCGCCGCCGCTCGGCATGTAGTAGATTTCGGGATTCCCATCCTTGCTCAGCGTCAGCGCCAGCATGCGCCCATCCGGCGAGAACGCCGGATCGGAATTCAGCCCCGGAAATGCCGCGAGCCGCGTCCGCTTCCCGGAGGCCACGTCTATGAGATACACGTCCGGATAGCCGCTCTTATACGAGGTGTACGCCAGGCTCGCCCCATCGCGGGAAATGCTCGGCCCCACGCTGATCGTCGCATCCTTGGTGAACTGCTGCACGTCCCCCCCATCCAGATCCATCAGGTACAGCTCCTTGTGCCCCGTGCGCTTGGAGACGAACACCACGCGCGTGGTCGCGATGCCCACCTGGCCCGTCAGTGTCTTGACCAACTCGTCGGCGAATTCGTGCAGCGCCTTCCGCCACGCCTTGGCATAGGTCTTGTTCAGAACCTCCTTCCGATCCGTGGCGCCCGAGACGACTGCCGAAACCGCCCCCACCACCGCCGTTCCGCCGGCCACGTACTCGGCCCCCTCCGCCGCCGAAACCACCTCGATTACGCCCGACCGGCCAAGGTCGCCCTTCAGCACCGCTGCCGCCTCTGCGCCATTCGGGCCTTTGAACGTCTCAACCGCGACGCGGACCCTGCCCTTCTTGACGACCACCTGCGCCTGCGCCAACGGCACGCCGATCAACCCGAACACCAGGCCCAGTACAGTGACGCGTCTCATCCGATCTCCCTTCCGACAAATGGCCAGACCATCGTGCGGTCCTGTGCCTCCTAAAACTCGAAAGTTATCGTCACTTCCGCAAATTGCGAGCCCAGACCTTGCGGCAGCGGCTGACCGATTTCACGGACGGCGGCGGTGGCGACCCGCACGGTGTCATCCATCGCGCCATTGCCGGACCCGCGCTCGATATCGGCACCGAGGACGCTCCCGTCTTTCGCGATCCGCACGCGGACCACCGCACTGAGCTTCTCGCGCCCGGGGATGCCCGGCTGCCTCCACGCGTTGTAATAGACATCGCGTATCCGCGCGTAGTACGCCGCGATCTCGCCCGACGCCGTGCCCCCCGGCACGCCGCTCGGGCCATCGGACGTCGCCCCGCTGACCCCCATCTTCCCCAAACGTTTCTGCAACCGGTCGCGCACCTCGGTGGCATCCGTCGCGGGCCCGGTCGCCGCCTCCACCGCGGGAGGCGCCTTCGTGGCTTGGCCCGGCGACGGGCGAGACACCTCCTTGAGGCTCACCTTTATGGGTTCCTTCTTCTTGGGCTGCGGCTTGGGCTCCGGTGGCTTCGGCGGGACTCTCGTTTCCGGCTTGGGAATGGGCGCGGGCTCGGGGGGCGGCGCGGGTTCTGGCGCAGGCGTCGGCTTGGGTTCCGGTGCGACCGCCGACGGCGGCGGTGCCATCTCGGGTTGCGGCGCGGGCGAAGTCCGCGGTGGCGGCGACGCTTCGTCCTTCGCGGTTGCCGCGGGCGTTCCTCCGCCGAGCAGCGTGCCCTCGGGCATCAGTTCGACCCAATCGATCGGCGGCGCGGCATTGCGGCGGATGCCCGTCACCAGCAGGCCGATGATCACGGCGTGGGCGACCAGCGCCGCCGCCAGGGCCCAGCCAAAACCCTGGCGCCCAACGGCCTCGACCCGGTCAACCGGGCCCTCCGATCCCGGACCCCGCACGGGGTGTCGAACGCGTCTCATCGGCGCCGCCTCAGTCCGGGGCGCGCGTGACCAGTCCGAACCGCGTCACCCCCGCTCGCCTCAGCACGTCGATCACATCCACCACCGCCTGATAAGACAGGCTGCGGTCCGCGCGGATTCCGACGGAAAGCTCCTTGTCCCTCGCCACGCGCCCGGCTAAGCCGGTTTCCAATGCCGCCAGATCCACCCCTTTGCCATCCAGATAAACACGTCCCGCCGCATCGATCGAAACGATCGCTATCTTGTCCGGCGTCGGTGCCTTCGATGCCACCGAACTCTCGGGCGTCGTCACCTGGATGCTCTGCTCGATCGCCGGCGTCGCTATGGCGAATACGATCAGGAGCGTAAAGGCCAGGTCGATCATCGGCGTCACGTTCAGCTCGGCCAGCGACCGCACCGCAGTGCGCTGGGAATACCGCCTCATCGCCGCGTGTCCACGAACCGGTGATCAAATGCCGCCGCAAGCTCAGCCGCGAAATTGTCCATCTCTATGGTCATCGCACGGATGCTCGTCACGAGGTAATTGTACCCGAACATGGCCGGTATCGCCACCACCAGGCCCGTCACCGTCGTCAGCAGCGCGGCGCTGACCCCCGGCGCGATCGCCGCCATCGTCGCCGAGCCCGTTCGCGCCAATCCCGCAAACATCTCCATCACACCCCACACGGTGCCCAGAAGGCCCAGGAACGGCGAGCCGCTCACCGCCGTGGCCAACAAGATCAGGTGCCGCTCCAGCCTCAGCCCGGCCTCGCCGACCGCGCTCTCCATCGCCGAGCGCACCGAATTCATGGACATCGATGAGATCTTCGGCGACTCGCGGACGCGCATCTCAAACGTGTCATCCACGTCCGTCGATCCCGTCTTCTGGAATGCCAGCTCGATGCAGCCGGCCGTGTAGATCGCCGCCAGCGGCGATGCCCCAAGCTGCCGCCGCCGCGAAAAACTCGCCAGCGGGTCCCCGGAGCGCCGGAATTCCCTCAGAAAGATGGCGCCGTCACGCTTCGCGCGCCGGAGCGACATAAACTTGTATATCATCACCGCCCAGCTGAACACCGACGCCATCAGCAGCAGACCCACGATGGACTGCCCAACCAGATCGGAGGTCCGAAATGCATAGACCAGAACCCCGGAATCCGCTGATTGTGGCATCGCTCCTCCCCTAGGCGCCCTGCACCGCCCGCTGCCACGGGCCCACGGTCACCCCAGCGCGGCCAACTTCGCCAAGATGTCTTTCTTGGAGGCGACGCCGACCATCTGATCGCGGACCTGTCCCCCCTTAAAGAGGATGAGCATGGGAATGGCCTGAACGCTGAAGCGCTGGCCCAGGTCGGGGGATTGATCCACGTTCACTTTGCCCACGACACAGCGTCCGGCCAATTCGTCGGCCAGGCTGTCGATCAGGGGGGCGAGCATCTTGCAGGGACCGCACCATTCCGCCCAGAAATCCAACAGGACTGGAGTCGTGGCACGACCCACCACCGCCTCAAAATTTGCGGAGGTCACTTCGACAACGTTCGCCGATGCCATGTCAGAATATCCGGCGGCAGGGCGCCGATCACTTCACCCCGAACAAGATTACAGACGAGGCGATCGAGCCGATCGCGGCGATCAGCCCAAGCACCACCGCCAAGCCATCGCCACCGCCCCCGGCAGCGGCGACGGGCATCGCTGCGGACGCGACGGCCTTCGCTGGCGCCGCCGGTCTCACGGTGGTGGCACCCACGGCCGGCCGGGCAGCAGGCACGCCGGATACCCCAGGCTTCGTGACCACGGAACTGGCTGCGGGGACTCGAGATGTCTCCTTCTTGACGGGACCGGCAGGTATCATGGGCCGCGGACCCGCCGTGCTGGCCGCCGGAACTGGCGCGCCGCCCGGTCCGGGACGCGGGGGCAAACTGATGCGCACCGTCTCCTTCTTCGGAGCATTGGCCGGCGCCGCCACGGGCTTGATGGCACCTGGCGGCGGAGCAAGCGGAGCGGGGCCGGGAAGCTTCGGTCCCGAGGGCGGTCTCACTACCGCTCCGGGCTGCGGGATTGAGCTCGGCGGAACCGCCGAGCCGCTCGATGAAATCGGTTGCGTCGGGGGCGTACTTGAAGTCTCGGCCATGCGGTTTACCGTAGGCACATCGATCAGCCTGTCAACATCTTAAAATCCCATGCTGCGGCCCGTGACAACACCCCCTCCCATGGTAGTGTCACCCCCCAATGAAAGGACACGCTCGCGATAGCCAGCCCTCGGTAGGGATGATCTCCCTTGGCTGCGCGAAGAATCTCTCGGATGCGGAAATCATGCTCGGGGCGTTGACTCGCGCGGGTTACCCGATCACGTCCGATCCGGAGGCCGCCGACATCCTCGTCATCAACACCTGTGGCTTCATCGAGAAGGCGCGCGAGGAGAGCGTGGGGGCCATTTTCGAGGCTCACCGCCAACTGGGTCGGCGCCGCGGCAAGAAACACCGCAAGCTCATCGTCGCCGGCTGCCTCGCCCAACGCTACCCCACAGAATTGCCCGCCTCGATCCCCGAGGCCGATGCCTTCATCGGCCTCGACCAGGTCCGCGAAATCGACCGCATCGTCGCCGAAGTCTGGGAGGGCGCGGTCGGCCGATCTTATGTCACGCCCAAACCTAAGTATATCGCAGACTGGGACACGCCGCGCGTCCGGCTGACGCCGCGGCACTACGCCTACGTGAAGATCGCCGAGGGCTGCAACCACCCGTGCACCTTCTGCGCGATCCCGCGCATGCGCGGCCGCCACAGGAGCCGCCCCATCGACTCGATCATTCACGAGGCACGCGGCCTTGTCGCGGACGGCACGCGCGAACTCCTCCTCATATCGCAGGACACAACCTACTACGGCATGGACCTCTGGGCCGAGAAAGCCGGCCCCCGCCAGGGCGCGGACCCCTCCCGCGGCCCGGGCATCATCCAGCTTCTCCAAGGGCTCGAGGGCATAGATGGCGACTTCTGGATCCGCGTCCTCTACACCCACCCCGCGCACTGGAGCGATGAACTCATCGCCGCGATCGCCCGCTGCCGCAAGGTCGCCCGCTATATCGACATCCCGCTCCAGCACATTCACGGCGACATGCTCCGCGCCATGAGGCGCGAGACGTCCGGGGCTCATATCGTCAACCTCATCCACCGCATCCGCCAGGGCATCCCGGGCGTAGCACTGCGCACGACGTTCATCGTGGGCTTTCCCGGCGAAACGGAAGACCACTTCTCGCACATGCTGGACTTCATCGAGGCGACCCGTTTCGAGCGGCTCGGGGTATTCACCTACTCGAAAGAGGAGGGCACCCGCGCGGACTCGATGGCGGCCCAGGTGCCCGCGCGGACGCGCCAGCGCCGATTCGAGCGCGCCATGGAACTGCAGCAGCGACTCGCCCGGGAAATTCAAGCCGCCCGCATTGGCTCACGCCTCAAGGTCCTGGTCGATGCCCCCACCTCCGCCCGCTCCGAGGCGGATGCCCCGGGCATCGATGGCTCGGTCCTGTTGGAATCCCCCATGCCCATCGGCCAATTCGCCGAAGTCGAAATCGTCGGCTCCACCGACTACGACCTCATCGGCAAGCCCATGGCAAGCCGCCCGGCGTAATCCGGGGAGGGACGCCAGCCCCGCGCGCGCGCCCGGCGGCGGGCATTCGGGGCACCACCGGATACGAAAATGCCTCCTCCAACCGGCAAGAACCTCCCCGCGTCTCTGCGTCTCTGCGGGAGGATCTTATTTTCGGATCAGCCTCTCCTCCGAAAAACACCGCTGGCGAGAGTGACCATGGACCGGTCCTCCCGCTCGTACCACTGGTCGTAGTGCAGGAGTTCGAAGGTCGCGCGCCCACCAAAGAGGTGAAGCATGATGTATAAAACACCCACCCCATCAAACCCCTGGGCGTTGTAGGTATCCAGAAAGATGGAAAAGAACGCACCGGGGTCCCCCTTGCTCGCGGCCTCGAATGCGGCGCGATCCAGATCCTCGATGCGCCGTCTCACGTCACCATCCACGTTGAAAGGATGCTGAAACCGCGGCCCGACGTGCGAGCCATCGATGCTGCCGATGACGCAGACGCGCTTGCCACACGCGCCGATGGTTGCGCGCAGCGCTCCCGCGAACTCGCCAAATGCCGACCCATCCGCCGATCCCCGCATGATCTCCTCATGCATCGCCCCGCACAGCACCGGCACGATCGAGAAGCCTCCGTACTCCGGGTACATCGCCGCGATCGCCTGCAGATAGATCACCGCAAACTCAATCGAGTGCTCGTCATGGTGGCTCAGGGGTGCGACCTCAATCGGGAATGAGACCCGCCCCGCCAGATCGGCCACAAAGGCCGGATCGCAGGGCACCTCCCCAAGGACGGTCTCATACCCCTTGCGCAAAACGCTCAATTCCGCCGGGCAACGGTGCCCCACCCCGAGGATCACGTACACATCCGCGGGCTCGGACGACAGCAGTTCGCGATATCCATAGGAATAGACCGGGCCACCCACGCGAAAATCGAGGTGGGGTACGACAATTCCCGGCAATGGGCCGCGGTCCCGGTCGCGCACCAGCGTCTCCGGCAGTGCGCCCACGCCCTTCTCGAAGTGCGCCCGCACCATCCCCAGCACGCCGTCGCGATCCGCCGGATAACATTTGCCCGCGTGTTGCCCCCGCACGTGCGGCGCGTCCAGAAACACCCGCAGATATCGCTCGTATGCCTGCCGATCCTCTTTTGAAAGTCGCGCCATGGCCACAATCCTAAGACCGCAGGATATTGGCCCAGTTTCGTCACAAACCGAGGAGAAAACTCGCCGGGGGGCGCCGCGCACGGGAGGGACGCCGTCCCCGGCGTCCGCGATTCACCAGCCACGCAACGCCCGGGCCAACCCGGCCCGCGAGGCGAGCGTGTCTCAAAACCTCTGAACCGTGCCGCCTGGCACAGGCGGCCTACAAATTTTGTAGGGCATCTCTGCGAGATGCCGTGCATTGTCGCGCGCCGCACACCATTGGAAGTCCCCTCTATCATCAGATGGGCATTGATTGTTGGGTGT